>MRWF01017367.1_pt1 | contig 230008 bp, 218 predicted proteins | sample 1013331 | NCBI WGS metagenome assembly MRWF01 (sample SAMN06117577, study PRJNA244670) | biofilm metagenome | biome: Water; feature: Cathode Biofilm; material: Biofilm; isolation source: microbial consortium enriched at the cathode of a solar microbial fuel cell | place: USA: District of Columbia... | reverse complement strand
GTAATCCAGCCTTCGATGCTAACTTCTGGCTCCAGGTACAGCTGACCGGAGGCATCGCTGGTGCGAACGGTGACCTTGACGATGCGACGCAGGCCGGGTTCATCGGGAAGGTCTTCTGACAGAACCGCTTCCATCTTGCCGTCGCGGTCCAGCGACCAGACTTCCTTGGCCTGGGCCTTGTTTGCCCAAGCCAAGGGATCCTGCTTGCGAGGGTTCCACTTGATCAGGAAGTCGATCTGGTCCTGCTCGCGCAGGAAGTCGCGATTGTCACGGGCATCGTGTGCACTGTCCAGACGCAGCAGGATGGGCTTGTCCGTCAGTGACCGGGCCCGGGGCAAAACCCGTTTGAGGGTATCCAGAAAACCGTTATTGGCGTGCTGGCTGCCAGGGCGTAGCTCGCAACCCAGGCACCAGCCTTCCTGGCCCAGATACGCGGCAATGGGTGCATAGCCGTCGTAACCCTTGTAGGTGTAGCTGACACCCTCTTTATGGGTCTGGCTGTTGTCCATGGGAAAGACATCCATATCCAGGGCAACATGGCCCATCGCCAGTGGTGACACCGGCGCGTCGACGGACTGAAGAAATTCAACGCTGGCATCCTCCAGCAATGGCGTCAGGGCTTGGGCATCTTCATCAAATCGCTGGCGCAAACGGGCTGAAGATGGCGACTGCTTGATGCCCATCGCCGATTTGAAGAACGGATCTGTTCGTACCGGCTCGGCCGCCTCGAAATCGCTCTTGCCCAGCGTGATCAGGCCCAGGTAGGTGCGGATCAGCTCAATGTTCGGAATACCGTGCCGCTTGACGACGGGTTCTACCCCGTTACAGCGGACAATTCCTAAAGAGGCTGGTGTGTGTCATGTGTATCGGGGAACTTCAGCGCGTGAGCCGGGAGTTAACCCCAAACCCGAATGTTCGCTTTGCGACCTTCACTTGGGTTAGTCAGAGTTGAATGATCACGCTGCGCAAGGGCAAGAAATTTGTTTTATCCCCTTAGAAAATACGGAAAATAGGCAGATCACTCCTCAACCAACAGAGCAAACTGCGTGGAATACCTCATCACGATGTGGGATCTGGCTAGAGCCGGCGAAAAGCAAGGTGTTCTGTTTTTCATTGCCGTTTACTGCTTTTTAATCATGAGTATTTCGCTCATAGGCCAGTTGCGAATGCGGCAGTGGCCTTCAGTCACAGGCAAATTGCTGGAAGGCGGCCCCCGCACCATCGGCGGGAGCGATCGATATGACGCTGATACTCGTTATGTGGTCAGCGCCCTCTACGAATATGAGATCAGCGGTAGAAGGTATCAGGGCAAACGTGTCTCACCCTGGATCTTCGTCACCAATCGAAACGCCAAAGGTATTCTCGATCATCAGTTCAAAAGCGTGGATCGACAGGGGGGCTTGGTAAAGATTTTTTATAACCCAAACAATCCGAAGAAAAGCACGCTGTTGAAACCCGGAAAATTCGGACTCTGCATCTCTTTCGTGATTTGGATAGGTCCGATGCTTTCCTACCTTACCTCATACCATTGAAATCCGAGAGTAGATCTGACAGTTGAAACTGGAATCCTACTATTCGCTTTGCGACCATAGCGTTTGTTGATTTGGGCAAATCAATCGAATAGACCGCTCTCAAATAGACGTCTGTCTCTGAACCCGCTAATCCCACGAAATTTATAACTGCTATTTGACGACGGCGTAAGGCTCTTGCCCGTGAAGAATTCCGTGAGAAGCTAAGAATAAGTCAATAAAACAGGGACATCGGAGACATGGGTTTCACATCAGAGCTGTTCAAGACGGTTACTTTTCAAGGTCTGTCTAGTACACCGGCTCGCCTGATTGCGGCTGGAGCCTCACTTGCCATCTGGGCTCTGTCAGTGTTTCTTCTGGTTGAACTGAGCTTTCGGTTCGAAGCGGCCGGCATCGCTGATCAAGTGGGGTTGGTTGCGGCTTTAATCATCCTCGTTCACTACTCACTATCAGGACGATTCTTGCTGGCGGACATTGCTACCTGGATGGCTTTGCGCACGCCGGTCGGTGTTTTGTACCGGAATGATCGGAAGATCCTCGATAGAGCGCGCGAAGTGATCCTTCGCCTCGCCGGGCAACACTCTCTTGCCAGTTTCCTGCCCTACAGCAACATCAACCCCGCGGTTGCGCGCTCCGACGCCTTTGAAGTCTTCAAGCAGCAGGAAGCTGGAACACTTCAGTCGTGGTTGGATGACTCGCAGAATCTGAATACAGCCGCATACCTGGTCTTTCAGATTGCGCTTGTTGAGCAGGCTCTGGCCGCCGGCGACTACCCAAAACCCGAATTTTAAAAGGTCACACTCCGCTGACCTTTTAATCCCCAATTCGTCGAGTGCCCTTAATAGACTGGCAAAAAGCTCAGGAGGGCGCCTTCATGTTCATCACCACACCGTTAATACGATGGCTCGTTGACCGGCTCTTCCAGTCTGGAAAGATCGACGGCCAACAGCGTGACCAGCTTCTGACTCAGGATCGGCAGATCAATGTGGTCATCACCGGCGCCGCGCTGGTTCTTTTCGCTTCACTTTTTTTCTAATGGGGTGACCCTTTGACCAATATCGTTCACGCGAATTTCGGCGGCCGGCTTTGTGATGGGCAATTTTTCAATGCCGACGTGTATACGGAAAATCGGACCAAATACCAGTTCGAGGCAACGGCCGATTCAGCCACTGCGGCTTATTTCCGAATTATCGCTCTTGCAGTAAAAGAGGGGATTTCAGTGATTCGGCTGGTGGCGATGTTTGATGGTGTCCTGGCAGACAGAAAAGCTGATCATCCGCCCGTCAAAGTATGGACGCGTCCGAAAATCGCGTCTGGTTTGTAAAAGATGCTTTCCCGCTGGCTTCGCTCGCCCCGGTCATACCCGATTCTCGTTGTCGTGGCTGCTGCGATCGCGATGTTTGTCATCATCCAGATGGGTGACCCGGTCAGCATGACTTTTCCCCTGTTGCTCTTCATCTCCGCGAAAATGGGAATTCTCTTTGCCTGCGTAGAGATCGGGCTCTCTGTGACGGGGCTTTATAAGGAGAAAGAGCGGGTGTATCGCAGCATCAGTCGAGCAATAACCGCACTTGGCATGTCGATCAGCTTCATGCTGTTGCTTGGTGCGTTTGAGCGGGCTTTGAGGTGAGGGCGGTAACAATGAACGTCATACGGGTTACCGAATTCCACTCTGCCGAAGCGGCCATCGACCGAAGTTTATTTCAGTTGCTCGAACACTTTTCTACGTTTTGCCTGATTGAATGCAAAAGGCGGAGCGCGATTCAGGTTCCCTCAGAATGCGCGGTTCTGGTTTTGGACAATCTGGACCTCGCCAGGGATCCGGAAAGCATATTGGGTAGCGTGATTGGCCAATCGCCCCCGCAGGATCTTCTGATCGTTGTTGATCATCATCCAGACAATTGTCTTTTGGCTTCCGCCGGACTGAGACCAGTGGTTCACCTCGTTCTGGGCTCGACAGGCCACCTCCACCATAAACCCAATAGGCACCAGCCCGACGTTCCGGCAACTGTTTCGATTACGACGGCACTGGCTTGCCTGGAACATGCTCAAGCTGCATAGGACGACATCATGAGTGAAACCAATCAAATCGAGGCTGAAGCGAATCCGAAATCGGATCCTTTGGACGCTAGCACCCCCGTTTCATATGACAACGAAGAAGTTGTCTGGGAGGGCAGTCCATCACAGATAGTGAATCTTGGCAGCTTTATCTTTTGGGGCCTCGTTTTCGCGGCGGCTGGCGTTGGCCTGGTGTTATGGAACGCAGGGCTGAAAGAGCAATACACACCCCTGATCGATCAAGTGGTCCGGTATTCAATCTACGGGCTTCTCATTGTTGGCGTCCTGAACGTTCTCATGTCCTATCTCACGGTGAAGTGTGAGCGGACCGTTATCACCCGCAACAAGATCAAAGAAGCAAAGGGCATTACCTCAATCTTCCGTCAGGAATTGTTCTGCGAGATGTCAGAGGTCTCGGATATCAAGAGTCCGCCGGCAGGGCTCATGGGGCTGTTCGGTCTGTCCACGCTGGTTCTTGAAACAAAAGATGCGGATCAACCGATCATTCGAATTCGAGCCATTCGAAACCGGGATGAGTTGGTGAAGAAGATTTTGCCAATCTGGCGAAAGCTGAAAATGGACCGCAAAGGCTACTTTGGAGATTAGCGATGAAAAAACTGACCCTTTTGCTCCTTTCGGCAGTCCTGAGCACATTGGCGCTCGCCGATCCCCCTGAATACGACCGAAAGTCTCTACGTTTGGCAACGGAAGCGAATGCCAGAGAATTGGTTGAAATCTACTACGACAAGGCTTCGGTTGGTTTGTCTGATCGAGATTTGAATGTTTTCTACAGTCGGAAATACCGCCGCTCTTTAAGCAAATTAGTCGCTCAATTGTCCCAGACGACCGGCCAGGGTACAGACATTGAGCTGCATCGCGTTCTCGAACTCGAGCGAATGAATGCAAAGTGTGAGAGCCTCACGCTCCAGAACGCCAAAACCTATGGCTCTCAGCCCCGGCAATCTCAACTGCATTACCTCGTGATCAATAGCTGTGTCGATTACCTTCCGACAATTGCACGCACCATCGAGCTTCGCTACTCAACCGACATCGACAGCTGGCAGATCGATGAAGTGAGGGACCGGGAGCTCGTAGAATGAACCGGTTAGTCGGATCTCTCTGTCTGGTCGGTGCCATGATGACCGCTGCACCAGTCTGGGCCTCCACTGACGCCCCCTCTGGAAAGCCGTTTCCAGAGGTTACCTTTGACCGGGTCTCCGAAATTTTCGGGCACAACCTGGACACCAGCGAAGAGCGCTTGCAAACGCTGCTGTTAGCCATCGGCATGGACCACACAACGCCAAAGTCGCCGCATTTTCAGGAAGAGGTTGGTATCCCTTTCATTGTTCATTACGGACCGAATCACTGGGTCAACCGGCTGACCAGCGGGGACATGAGTGTTGATGTCCTGGTCAACAATGCTCTGCTTCTGCTATTTGCTGAAGCGGATATACCGAATCGGGACAAGGCTGCCTATGACCTAATGAAAAAGGCCTCAGAACAAGGATACTGGCCGGCGGACTATTTTGTGGCCGAAACCAATCTTCTGAAGCATTTGGTCAACGGGCCGGACGTTGCCATTCCTATGGCGCCAAGCATTGAGAACAGTGGTCTCAGAGAGGTAGCGCAAGAGACAATGGACTCCTTTAGCCGATGTGCCGAAGTTGGTTTTGCTCCCTGTCGCTACCGGGTTGGCTTTTGGCTCTCCAATTCCAAGCAGACCCTTCACGACGGTTTGAAAGTCCTTCAATCCGCCATTGACGTAAATCTGAAAGACACCCGTTACGAGGACAAGCTTGATGGCGCTCTCGTTGCTGCAGCCCATGAGTTGGCCACGCGGGGTGAAGAAATTGGCTTGGATTCAGACACCGTAAACCAGTACAGACAACTGATTGATCAATACAGCAGGAGTGCGAGCCGCCTTCTGAACTGAATGCGGCAACACCAAGCAGGCATGAGATGAAAGAATCAGAATTTTACTGTGGTTATTTTACGGCTGATAGGACCGACCAGCACGGATTTGCTACATTGCATGAGGCTGAACAAAAGGCGAGGGCGCTTGCTGCAGAATGCGTAGACCCTGCGATTGCTATATGGGATCGCTCGGGCAAACCTTGCGTCCTGATTTGGGGATCCCAAGAAATTCGGCGAGTGTGCGATGCACCCTAAGCGATCACTAGCGATTGTCCTTGATGGCTGAGTTCAGTGGTTTTCGTCATCATGGTCAACCGATGATAAGCGCTTTTTCATAATTCCTGTAAGCCGAGCGTCATACCGAAAATCTTCAATCTCGCCAGTCCGCACTTTGTCAAAATCGGGGTGATCTCTAAGCAGCATTACGTTTCGTTCCCCAGGGATTAGGGCGCTAGGTACTGACAGGCCCAGAGATTTTTCGCTGGCAATCCAGTCATCACCAATCGCTACCAAGTCAGGGTGGCCGGGTTCTTGCCAATCATCTGGAAGCACAGAATCATCCAGCGTCATGATTAGCTTCTCTGGAACTTCGACCTGGATCCGTTTGTAGGGTGCAATTACCTGGTCAGGAACATGCACAAGCAACTCATAGGCAGCCAGTGACAGGGACTCCGCTAAATAGACAACTCGATTCCCGGGAGTATTCCAGCGCCCCCCATATCGAAAAGCCCCCTCACCGGAAAGCATCTGGTCAGGCGTCTCGGCGTACTGGGGGTCGCAAATCCTGAATAATTTCAAATTACTCATGAAGGAATTCCATGTCGAATCCGTCCGATCAGATTCTCTACCTCACGAGCACCATATTCAGTTTGAGCATGTTCCAGCGGCGTTTCACCTTTGAAGGCGTAAGCAGGACTCTTGAGCCAGTGCCGGGCTGCCTCCCCATCACCATGAAACATATCCGTAGCTAATGCAGCCAAACGCGTATACCGATAGACTCGATCGGACTCGACAGACTCGAGCTTACCGTCTTTCCTGCGCCGACTGAAAGTTGCCGATGTAATGTGCAGAAGCTTTAACATCTCATTCTGACGGATGTTGAGGTACTCAACGAGCCGAGATACTGCCGCAGCAGGAAACCCTTCCATGATGGAATGAACGATGTCCGAATTTCCCTTTCGGTAAGCCGAATTTCTGTTAAAGATGATCTTCACAACCAGCTCTTTTTGGGCGCGTAGCTCATCATCGGTCAGCGTCCGCTTTTCAAGCTGAGGCCTAAACACCTTCATTGCTTCACTGCGGGGTTTGTCTTTTCCGCCGGACTCAATAGTTATCATTTGATAAGCTCCAATACTTCATATGATAACAGTATAGAGCCGGAGATGGGTGGAAACAACAACCGCTCCTTGTATCTCCAACGAGGATGCCCCCTTCAAATTCCTCTATCTCTTTGCGATTGGCCAATGGAAGCTGGAGCGCCGAGGGCATTGCATTTTCAGGCCGTTACAGGAAGCATGCTGCAGCGGTGCTAAACTCCACTACCTCGCGAATACATCCAAATGAAGCATGCAACTGCGTGATAGCAAGAAACGGTCGTTTGTTGGACGCTTCCATTTGCATCTCAAATGTCATTTTCAGAAGACGACTGCACCAATTGACGGGGCGTAACGCCAGGTGTGCAGTCGGCTCCTGACCACGCAATATCAGAAGTCATCTGCACCAATCTCGACTATGCTCAATACTCGTGTGCACCAAAGCGAGGTGTGAGCATGGCGTCAGACACATTACCAATTGCCGAGCAGGGCGTGGCCACCCTGCCCGATGCGGCATGGGCACAGGCCCGGCACCGGACCGAAATCATCGGGCCGCTGGCAGCGCTTGAAGTGGTTGGGCATGAAGCCGCCGATGCCGCTGCTCAAGCGCTGGGCCTATCCAGGCGGCAGGTGTATGTCCTGATCCGGCGTGCCCGGCAAGGTGCTGGGTTTGTGACGGACCTGGTTCCCGGCCAGTCCGGCGGCGGAAAAGGCAAGGGACGCTTGCCGGAATCAGTTGAGCGCATCATCCGCGAGTTGCTGCAAAAGCGCTTCCTGACCAAGCAGAAGCGTAGCCTGGCGGCGTTCCACCGCGAGGTCGCGCAGGCTTGCAAAGCGCAAAAGCTACGGGTGCCGGCGCGCAACACTTTGGCCCTGCGGATCGCCGGCCTCGACCCGCTCAAGGCCACTCGCCGCCGGGAAGGTCAGGATGCGTCCCGCAGCCTGCAAGGTGTCGGTGGTGAGCCTCCCGCCGTGACCGCGCCACTGGAACAAGTGCAGATTGATCACACGGTCATCGACCTGATCGTGGTGGACGAGCGCGACCGGCAACCGATTGGCCGTCCGTATCTGACCATCGCCATCGACGTGTTTACCCGCTGCGTGCTCGGCATGGTCGTCACGCTGGAAGCGCCGTCATCTGTTTCGGTCGGCCTGTGCCTTGTGCATGTCGCCTGCGACAAGCGTCCCTGGCTGGAGGGTCTGAATATAGAAATGGATTGGCCGATGAGCGGCAAGCCCAGGCTGCTCTACTTGGACAACGCGGCCGAGTTCAAGAGCGAGGCGCTGCGCCGTGGCTGCGAGCAGCACGGCATCCGGTTGGACTATCGTCCGCCAGGGCAGCCGCACTACGGCGGCATCGTGGAACGGATCATCGGTACGGCGATGCAGATGATCCACGATGAATTGCCAGGGACGACCTTCTCCAACCCTGACCAGCGCGGGGACTACGATTCCGAAAACAAGGCCGCCCTGACATTGCGTGAGCTGGAGCGCTGGCTCACGTTGGCGGTGGGCACCTATCACGGCTCTGTGCACAACGGCCTGCTTCAGCCGCCGGCGGCGCGCTGGTCAGAAGCCGTGGCGCGTGTCGGTGTACCGGCTGTCGTCACCCGCGCCTTGGCTTTTTTGGTCGATTTCCTGCCCATCATTCGCCGTACTCTGACTCGCACCGGCTTTGTCATCGACCACATTCACTACTACGCCGATGCGCTCAAACCGTGGATCGCACGACGCGACCGCTTGCCCGCTTTCCTGATCCGGCGCGACCCGCGTGACATCAGCCGTATCTGGGTGCTGGAACCGGAGGGGCAGCATTACCTGGAAATCCCCTACCGTACCTTGTCGCACCCGGCTGTCACCCTCTGGGAACAACGGCAGGCGCTGACGAAATTGCGGCAGCAGGGACGCGAACAGGTGGATGAGTCGGCGCTGTTCCGCATGATCGGGCAGATGCGCGAGATCGTGACCACCGCACAGAAGGCCACGCGCAAGGCGCGGCGCGACGCGGATCGACGCCAGCACCTCAAGGCATCGCCTCCGCCGGACAAGCCGATTCCGCCGAAAACGGACGTTGCTGATCCGCAGGCAGACAACCTGCCTCCGGCCAAACCGTTCGACCAGATCGAGGAGTGGTAGCCGTGGACGAATATCCCATCATCGACTTGTCACACCTGCTGCCAGCGGCACAGGGGCTGGCTCGGCTGCCGGCGGACGAGCGCATCCAGCGCCTTCGCGCCGACCGCTGGATCGGCTACCCGCGCGCGGTCGAGGCGCTGAACCGGCTGGAAACCCTGTATGCGTGGCCAAACAAGCAACGCATGCCCAACCTGCTGCTGGTTGGCCCGACCAACAACGGCAAGTCGATGATCATCGAGAAATTCCGGCGCACGCATCCGGCCAGCTCCGACGCGGACCAGGAACACATGCCGGTGCTGGTCGTGCAGATGCCGTCCGAACCGTCGGTGATCCGCTTCTACGTCGCGCTACTTGCCGCGATGGGGGCACCATTGCGCCCGCGCCCACGGCTGCCGGAAATGGAGCAACTGGCGCTGGCACTGCTGCGCAAGGTCGGCGTGCGCATGCTGGTGATCGACGAGCTGCACAACGTCTTGGCCGGCAACAGCGTCAACCGGCGGGAATTTCTCAACCTGCTGCGCTTCCTCGGCAATGAGCTGCGCATCCCATTGGTCGGGGTCGGCACGCGCGACGCCTACCTGGCCATCCGCTCGGATGACCAATTGGAAAACCGCTTCGAGCCCATGATGCTGCCGGTGTGGGAGGCCAACGACGATTGCTGCTCACTGCTGGCCAGCTTCGCCGCTTCGCTTCCATTGCGGCGACCCTCGTCGATTGCCACGCTGGACATGGCCCGCTACCTGCTCACACGCAGCGAGGGCACCATCGGCGAACTGGCGCACTTGCTGATGGCGGCGACCCTCGTCGCCGTGGAGAGCGGCGAGGAAGCGATCAACCACCGCACGCTCAGCATGGCCGATTACACCGGCCCAAGCGAGCGGCGTCGGCAATTCGAGCGGGAACTGATGTGAAGCCAGCGCCACGCTGGCCACTGCATCCGGCACCCAGGGAAGCCGAAGCCCTGTCTTCGTGGCTCAACCGCGTGGCCCTTTGCTATCACATGGAAGTGTCCGAGCTGCTGGAGCACGATCTTGGTCACGGCCAGGTTGATGACCTGGACACCGCGCCACCACTGGCGCTGCTGGCGATGCTCTCCCAGCGGAGCGGTATCGAGCTGGATCGGCTGCGCTGCATGAGTTTCGCCGGCTGGGTGCCTTGGCTACTGGACAGCCTTGATGATCAGATTCCAGCCGCATTGGAAACCTATGCGTTCCAGCTCTCGGTACTGCTGCCGAGACTCCGCCGTAAGACGCGATCCATCACGAGCTGGCGTGCCTGGCTGCCCACCCAACCGATACACCGCGCCTGTCCGCTCTGCCTGAACGATCCGGAGAACCAAGCCGTACTGCTCGCGTGGAAGCTGCCCCTGATGCTGAGCTGCCCACTGCATGGCTGCTGGCTGGAATCCTATTGGGGCGTGCCAGGGCGGTTTCTCGGCTGGGAGAACGCCGACGCCGAACCGCGCACTGCCAGCGACGCGATTGCGGCGATGGACCAGCGTACCTGGCAGGCACTGACGACCGGCCACGTGGAGTTGCCGCGCCGACGCATCCACGCCGGATTGTGGTTTAGGCTGCTACGCACGCTGCTCGATGAGCTGAACACCCCGCTTTCGACGTGCGGCACCTACGCGGGGTATCTCCGCCAAATCTGGGAATGCTGCGGGCATCCGCTGCGTGCTGGGCAAAGTCTGTGGCGACCGTATGAAACCCTGAACCCGGCAGTACGGTTGCAGATGCTGGAGGCGGCGGCAACGGCAATCAGCTTGATTGAGGTGAGGGATATAAGCCCGCCAGGCGAGCACGCAAAGCTATTCTGGTCCGAGCCCCAAACCGGGTTCACCAGTGGCCTGCCGGCGAAAGCGCCGAAGCCCGAACCCGTCGATCACTGGCAGCGTGCAATCCAGGCCATTGATGAGGCCATCATTGAAGCACGACACAACCCCGAGACGGCACGCTCGCTGTTCGCGTTGGCTTCCTATGGTCGGCGCGACCCCGCTTCCTTGGAACAGTTGCGCGCCACCTTCGCGAAGGAAGGCATCCCCCCGGAATTTCTGTCACATTATGAGCCTAGCCTACCCTTTGCATGCCTTAGACAGAATGACGGGTTAAGTGACAAATTTTGACGTGCAGAGCTTCCCGATGCAAACTGTCACATAATCGAACGTATATGTGACAGGTACAAGATGCTGATTGGCTACATGCGAGTATCGAAGGCGGATGGCTCCCAGGCGACGGACTTGCAGCGCGATGCGCTGGTCGCGGCCGGTGTTGATCCGGCGCATCTCTATGAAGACCAAGCGTCCGGAAAACGCGAGGATCGTCCCGGTCTGGCGAGCTGTCTGAAGGCACTACGGCCAGGCGACACGTTGGTCGTTTGGAAACTGGATCGGCTCGGGCGCGACCTGCGCCATCTGATCAATACCGTCCATGACCTGACCGGACGCGGCATCGGCCTCAAGGTGCTGACCGGGCACGGCGCGGCCATTGACACCACGACCGCCGCCGGCAAGCTGGTCTTCGGTATCTTCGCCGCGCTGGCCGAGTTCGAGCGCGAGTTGATCGCCGAGCGCACCGTGGCGGGCCTGGCCTCAGCACGGGCACGCGGCCGGAAAGGCGGCCGGCCGTTCAAGATGACCGCCGCCAAGCTGCGGCTGGCGATGGCGGCAATGGGGCAGTCAGAGACCAAGGTCGGCGACCTGTGCCAGGAACTTGGCATCACGCGGCAGACCCTGTATCGGCATATTTCACCCAAGGGCGAGCTACGTCCAGATGGCGAGAAGCTACTCAGCCGAATTTGATGCCGACATGAGGCGACGTAGCGAAAGCGTGGTTTGTCTCAATTTGACGGCGGCGAACCGCAAGCGTTCGGTTCGCCGCTCGTTTCGGTCGCAGTGCTGGCCCGCGCCTGGAAACGTTGATAACACTCCAGCCCGCAGAAGTGCTCGACGTACTCCGCGCCTTCCGGTGTGAAGGCGGCATCGAGCGGAATTTCCTTGCAGCACACGCAGCAACTGGTGGCGGTCGGATCATTTGCATTCATGGTGGCACCCCTCCATTGACTGACGAAGACGGCGAATGCCGCCGCCGGCATCGGCTTTGCGAACAGAAAGCCTTGCCCGCGCTCGAACGCTTGGGCCCTCCGCCGTAGTCCATCCATCCGGCCGGGAAGCGCTCATGATCTTTCCCTGAATGCCCGCAACGCCCGCGCCAGTGACAGAAGAAACAGGCCGGTCAAACCGAGCGCCGTGATGACCCAATACTCGACAAGGAATGCACCGGCGGTTGTGCCGGCCAGCACGGCAGCGAGGATGGACAGGTGGCAGGGGCAAGTCAGCACGGCCAGCGTGCCCCACAGGTAGCCGGTGAACGGTTTGTGCGTCTCGGCCGGCATGCGCTCGGGGCTGTTCATGGCAAACTCTCCGCATGCTGTGCCGGCGCGGTCGGCATGGCGGCCAACTGCACTTCCAGATTGGCCAACGCTTCGCGCCGGCGTTCGACGAACTGACGCAGCACAGCAAGCTGCGCGGCAGTTTCATCGCAGTTCGCCGCATCCAGCGCCCGGCACAGCCGCGCCAATGCGCCGAGGCCGATGCCCGCCTCGAAGGCGGCCCGCACGAAGCACAGTCGCTGCAAGGCGGCGTCATCGAACAGGCCGTAGCCACCCGTGGTGCAGGCGACTGGCCGCAGCAATCCGCGCAGCAGGTAGTCGCGCACGATATGCACGCTCACCCCGGCATCAAGGGCCAGCCGGGACACCGTGTAGGCGTTCATCGAACACCTCCTTTTGGTCGGTTCACGGCAATGCATATACCGTTTCGCCGAGTTCAATCCGCGCGCTGCGAATCCGATGCCGGTGCCGTAGAACATTGGGTCGATATCCGATCACGGTGTCCTAGATGACATGGTCTGCAACAGATGTCGATTAAACTCCTGGCCCAAGCCGAAAGCCTCGTGGACACTGACGATCGCCAATCCTTCCAATCCTTGATGCTTGGAGGCCCAGTCTTCCGCCGTCGGGACAGATGCAAAGAAATGTACATGGCAACAGAAGGACTGACGAACGTCGGCTGCTTCCTGCGGCAATACCAAGGACACCGCCATGCCGGCAGGTTCGACAGCCTGTATCTCGCTGGGTGAAACCGTGAGTGAAACGGGTGCTCCGGTTGCAGCGCAATGCGATGAGACGCGAGCTGTACGGCCGATCAGCGCCGGAAATATCAAGGTGTCCAGCGCGCACCAGGCATACAGACGGCGGTCGTCAATTTCAAAGACATACGAAGTCTCGCGCAAGGTGAGGCCGTAGCCGATGATGTTCCCATCTTTGTCATATTCGGTACTGGTGGCCTGTTCGAGTACGGCGGCCACTCGCTCAGCGGGCCAGTCGAGAATCCCGGCAAGTGTCGTTCGTGAAACCGGACGCCCCTTGGCGAGTTCCCGCAGTAGCGGGACCAAGAGATCCGCAGTACCATTGGTACGATTGACCGAAGTGAGACGTTCTAAAATATATGGGGCGAGCTTCATGGTTCCATCTCCTTTCATCCTGCGCAGCAGGACAATTGTTTGACATCCTTGGTGAAGGTCTGCGCCGCGAGCTTCAGCCCCTCGACCATCGTCAGGTAGGGGAACAACTGGTCAGCCAGTTCCTGTACGGTCATGCGGTTACGGATCGCGAGCACCGCCGTCTGGATCAGCTCGCCCGCTTCCGGGGCCACTGCCTGTACCCCAATGAGTCGTCCGCTACCTTCCTCGGCTTGTCCTTTCGAATTTGAATTGGATAGCGTAACCTTACTTCCGTACTCATGTACGGAGTCAAGCGGTATGGAAAATAATTTGGAGAACCTGACCATTGGCGTTTTTGCCAAGGCAGCCGGCGTCAACGTGGAGACCATCCGGTTCTATCAGCGCAAGGGCTTGTTGCCCGAGCCGGACAAGCCCTATGGCAGCATTCGCCGCTATGGCGCGGCGGACGTGACACGGGTGCGATTCGTGAAATCGGCCCAGCGGTTGGGCTTCAGCCTGGATGAAATCGCCGAGTTGCTGCGGCTCGACGATGGCACCCACTGCGAGGAGGCCAGCAGCCTGGCCGAGCACAAGCTCCAAGACGTGCGCGAGAAGATGGCCGATTTGGCGCGCATGGAGGCTGTGCTGTCTGACCTGGTGTGCGCCTGCCATTCGCGGCAGGGGAATGTTTCGTGTCCGCTGATTGCGTCGTTGCAAGGTGGAACGAGCTTGGCAGGGGCTTCCACAGCTTAGCGTGCTTTATTTTCCGTTTTCTGAGACGACCACAGATCAGAAAAGACTGTGCAGCCGACTCTTGATATTCCGTGCAGTCACCTTCTGAAAATGACATCAAAATACCCGATTCCGGCTTGTTTTTCGTCCAATAACCACGTAAAACAATCTATGAACAGAAAAGGTACCTTTTATGATCATAGGCTACGCCCGGGTCAGCACGAACGACCAAAATCCCGAACTTCAGGTAGATGCCCTGGAGAAAGCCGGGGTTGAACAGATCTTCCAGGAAAAATTTACCGGGACATTAAAAGAACGACCCGAGCTGTCGCAATGCTTGCGTATGCTTCGGAAGGGAGATGTTCTGGTCGTTTGGAAGCTCGATCGCCTTGCTCGATCTTTGAAGGACCTGGTAGAGATAGTTCAGGGCCTTCAGGAGCGCGGTATCGGCTTTCAGTCGCTGACAGAGTCCATCGACACGACCAGTTCAGGTGGTCGACTGGTCTTCCATATTTTCGGTGCCTTGGCAGAATTTGAGCATGACCTAATTCGGGAGCGGACGATCGCGGGATTGAAAGCAGCTCGAGCCAGAGGAAGAAAAGGTGGTCGAAAACCTGCAATGACGAATGCAGATATAGAGAAAGCCGCAACTATGCTGTTGTCCCCGAGAATCACCAAAACCGAGGTTGCTGCTCATTTTGGAGTTACTAGAACAACTTTAAATTCATCTCTAAAAAAATTATCGGCAGGCCCGAAATAAACGTCTTTAAATTTCATATGGGTTATTGGTAAGTGACTAGCGGAGATAGGAGTTATTTCCTATGGAACGGAGCGATTTTTTTGTTTTGAAAATATTTTGATTGCATTGGTTTCAGGTAGCGACAACCAAAGCCCCTGATAAATTTTTAAAAAATATATAAAATCTCCCTAGAAAAGGGACGCAAACATTAAGGTTTTAAGATAAGATGAGTAAAAACGAACGCAATACTGAGATTCTAGTAAGGGACGAGTTGTCAAAAAATGGTTTTTATAATCCGGACTCAGATATTCAGGTTGAAGAGCAGAAAAGTAATATTGCGTCGGTTAAAAAGCTTCTCAAAAATGCCAGCAAATCAGGTAAAGGGGGCGTTGGCGCACCCGAGTTTATGGTTAGCTCTCCAGATGTACCTGACTTCCTCTTGATAATTGAGTGTAAAGCCGACACAAAATGCCATATTAGCTCATCTATTACCCCGTTGCTCAACGGCGAGTATCATTCAGAGGATGAAGATACCTATTCTAAACGGGCTCAACGCTACGCTGTTGATGGTATTCTTCATTATGCCAAGCCTCTTTCCCGAGAGTTTAATGTAATTGCTATAGGTGTTAGTGGAGAGAGCGAAGAGTCTGCGCGAATCTCAACTTTTCTTTGGCCTAAAGGGGGACAGAAACCGAAGCAATTGAAGACAAAAGACGGAGCTGATCTTACGAAATTCGTTCCTTGGGATGATTACATAGAACACGCAACTTTTGACCCGAGCGTTCAAAAGCTTCGCTTTGATGAGTTAATGAGCTTTGCAGCTGAGCTGCATGAATTTATGCGCGATCACGCAAAACTGACTGAGAGTGAGAAACCGCTCTTAGTAAGTGGAACATTGATTGCGCTAAGAAATAAAGCCTTTGCTGCATCGTATGGATACCATTCTCCTAATCAACTCCAAAAAGAATGGATGAAAGTTATCCAAAATGAAATTCAGCTCGCAGAAATACCTCAAGCAAAAAAAGATAATATGGCCCAGCCATATTCAAGTATCGGCGTTCATCCCGAGCTAGGAAAATCAACTAAAGCGTACCCCAAAGGTGCTCTTCATGAATTGATTAGCCGTCTTTATACAAAAGTTTGGCCTTTCATCAGCGTTTATCATGATTTTGACGTTGTCGGCCAGTTTTATGGAGAATTCCTGAAATATACAGGAGGGGATAAGAAGGCTCTTGGCATAGTCCTTACGCCCCGCCACATTACCGAGCTCTTTTCTCTAATTGCTAATGTGAATAAAGATAGTAGGGTTTTAGATACATGTTGCGGAACAGGCGCATTTTTGATTTCCGCGATGCATCAAATGTTCAAAACTGCTATGACCGAAGCGGATAGGGAAAAGATCAGAAGAGAAGGTTTGGTAGGGATCGAGCAGCAACCCAACATGTTCGCTCTCGCTGCCTCAAATATGATCTTGAGAGGCGACGGAAAAGCTAACCTATATCAAGGAAGCTGCTTCGATGATGCTATAACTCACGCCATTAGCGAACATGGCTGCGATGTTGGAATGATCAACCCGCCTTATAGTCAAAGCGATAATGATCTTCGTGAACTAAGGTTTGTCAAGCATATGCTCGACTGTCTCAGGCCCGGAGGAATTGGTATTGCCATAGTGCCTATGTCTTGTGCGCTGTCGTCAAATAGTGGGCGTCCAGAGCTTCTGCGCGATCATACGCTTGAGGCAGTAATGACGATGCCGGACGAATTGTTCTATCCGGTAGGGGTAATTACATGCATTATGGTTTTTACTGCACACCGGCCCCATGCACTTGAAAATCGTAAATCTTGGTTCGGCTATTGGAAAAATGATGGCTTTTCAAAAACAAAACATAAGGGCCGGATCGATTTAAATGATACTTGGCCAATAATCCGAGATCGGTGGGTAGAGTCATTTCGGAATCGAGAAGTTCATCCTGGTGAAAGCGTTCTGCAAAAAGTGACAGCGGAAGACGAGTGGTGTGCGGAAGCATATATGGAAACGGATTATTCTAATATTTTGCAGGAGGACTTCGAGCAAACAGTAAAAAATTATGCGATATTTAGGCTTCTCAGCTCCAAGCGGTCAGATAGTCAGCCCAAAGGTAAAGGTCAAAGCGTATGAAACTCGTACCCTTGTCCACTCTGTTTCGTGTTAAGTATGGAGTAAATTTGGAACTGAACAAAATGGTCGTTGCCTCTGATGGTGTTCCATTCGTCGGTCGATCAGACCGAAATAACGGCGTCACCGCACGAGTTGCTCCCATACCGGGTATCGAACCATTACCAGGGGGAACTCTCACAGTGGCTGGAGGGGGGTCTGTGTTAGCAACTTTCCTACAGCCAGAGCCATATTACTCTGGAAGAGATCTATTTTATCTGCAACCATTAGTTGCAATGTCCGATGCTCAAAAGCTTTACTATGCAGAGTGCATTCGAGCCAACCGATATCGCTACAATTATGGAAGGCAGGCCAACCGAACGTTAGCAGATTTGTTGTTACCATCATTAGACTCGCTTCCGTCTTGGCTAGAAAAGAGTGATGTAGGTATGTTTGATGGGGCAGACCTGCCTTCCGAACGAGGTAAAACTACTCTAGATCTCTATGAAAGGGAGTGGAAACTTTATCTTCTATCCGATTTATTTGTCATGAAAAAAGGAAAGCGATTAACGAAGTCCAACAGAATTAAGCGCGGCGGAGATATCCCTTTTATTGGAGCAGTAGATTCAAATAACGGTGTTTCTGGAAATGTTGACGCTGCGATACATAAAGAAGGGACGTTGACAGTGAACTATAATGGAGCTGGAGTCGCAGAGGCGTTTTATCAGCCAGTTCCTTTTTGGGCGTCTGATGATGTAAATGTTCTTTATCCGAAGTTCGAAATGTCGCCAGAAATCGCGCTTTTTATTGCCACGGTGATTCGAAAAGAAAAGTATAGATTTAGTTATGGCAGAAAGTGGCATCTTAGTAGAATGGAGAAGTCTGAAATACATCTTCCCGCAGACATTTTGGGGAATCCTGACTGGAGGTTCATGGAGCAATACATTCGATTGCTTCCTTTTAGTAGTGTTGTTAATAGCTAACTCTCGTTATTCAGTTGTGAGAGATCAAGGGTCATTTTCTGGTTTAGAGAGAATTAGTATTTGTGCAGTTGGTAGCGTTGAACGACTGCGCATAATCTCAGATTATGGAAAATCGAACGCTGCCAAGGCTTCAACGGCTGGACCCGATTACTCTCAAATCTCTGTCGACCCCACCCATGTATCTCCGAGATAAGCATCCAGCTCAGGCAAAGTGAGATGTGCTGTCACAGATTCCAGCATCCGTTGTGACCAACCGGATTCATGCGCCGGCATTTCAAAAACAAGATTCCGGTCTGCGTCCAGGACAGACAGAGTATGGTGGGCAACAGGAGTGAGAATGTCGGGCTCATAGGGGGCCTCTCGCCCGACAATAAAGCAAATTGCCATATCAGCTCCCGAGAATCTGCTGAAGGGCTTGGGTCAGCTGCTCTGGCGTTTTATAGCCTTTGATGAGGTAATCACGACCGGTTTTGTGATCAAGAATCCTCAGAGCCGGTGTTCCGGTAATACCCAGCTTGGATCCCTCACGATAATCCCCGGAGATTCTGTCTTCGTGGGCATCAGAGTCCAGGCAGAGCTCTATCGCTTTGCCACTCAAGCCCATCGATCTGGCAAACGTCGGCAGATCACCCACCCCCTGACCATTGCTTCGAGTCTTCTCAAAAAAATGGTCAAGGGCTGCCCAGGCAACCTGGTTGCCATAGGACTCTCGCACACACTCGACGGCTTTGGCTTGCATGGCGGCCGCCGGGTTATGACCGCTTAAAGGGAAATGCTTGAATTCCCAGTTTACGACGCCGCTGGAGTTATCAACGACCGATTTCAATCCACCATGCATTTTGCGGCAAAACGGGCACTCAATGTCGCTAAATTCCTGCATGGTGAGCCGAGCGTTTAGGTTGCCGTATACGAGCAGGTCATCCGGTGTTCGAGGGGAGGCCAATTCATATTCTCCGATGAGAGTTTGAAAGGCGTTCTTTGCCAGCCTTTGTTCGGCTAGATCCAACCTCTGATCCACGATGGACACGACTTCATTGCTTGTAAGCGTCTGCGTGACCTGTGATTGCCCTTGTTTGAGTGCTTTTATCTCTGAAAACTGGTGGGCGTGGCTCAGCGAGAGAACGCCAAGAGCCGCGAAGACAGCTACTTGCGAGAGTTTGGGCATGACAAGAGGTCCGGAACAAATTTTCACCATCCTATCGGCTCCGGACCGATTAATAAGGTTCAAACGGTCAGGTAGGCATGACCTTTTGTTTTCTGCCAGCCATTGTTCCTACCAATAGAATTCCAGCACTTATTTCTAAACAGAAATGGCTGGTGATTTGACTGGCCCACTAAGAGGCAGACCCTGACTTTGAAGACCCAAAGTAGTGGAACCGTGATCGCACAGGTCGCCGATCAAATTGGCGGCGAGGCGGCAACCAGTTACCTGCCCGCCGGGTACACAGGTCACTGTGCCATTGTTGCGGAATCTAACTCGGATGTGCTTGCCGTTCTATCGTCAGGAATCGAGGCATTTAGAGTGGCGGCCTACGCAATCACTCCTGATGGTGGGTACGGATCGGTGAGCATCCACCCAACTCAGCTGGATGAAACTCATGAGTCTCTCCTAGACTGGATAGACGTCGGCAGAAAGATTAGGAGTGCCGTTGAAGATTGAACTGCTGTTCCTGACTTTTGCCGCCTACGCCATTCTCCAGCTTTTCAGCTTGAGATTCTTTCGCGGCCATTTGAAGTCCGCTGCGGTCGTTTCAGCGGTCATTGGTGCCCTCATCACCGCGTACACAATCATCACAATCCTTCTGGCTAGCAACCTGTGGCCACTGATGCTTCTGTTGTCGGCTCCATGGATGTTGCTTTATCTAGTCTTGCTACTGATCCTGAACGCCCTGGTTAACGCAAGATCACTCGGTAATCGACATCGTTGGTCGCAATCAAAGCCATGAAGAAAGCTGTGCTGAAATTTCTGGGGTGGGCTGAGTTTCGGGCTCGAATGAAACATCGCTTTAATCCTGGGCCCGTTGATACAAGTCAGTATGCGGACCACTTTGCCAGCAAGGTCTCATGGTCTCCGATGGACACGCAAAGCGTGCATCTACGCCGGAGGCTGGTTTCCCTCGGGCCACTCGCTCTGACATTTGCATTGCCATCCTCGCTGAAGATCCTGATGGCTGTAATGCCTGTTTTGATTACCCTTCCGATGATTACGGTTGTCGACACTTGGCACAAGTTTCAGTTTCAGGAACGGCAACGATTCTGACGAAATCCTCCAAAAAGCCCGTTAACCATCTGTTTTACAAACCCTAAACTATCGCAGCCTGCTAAAGATCACTGTAGACATCTAACTTCTCCTTGCGCGATTGGCATTACTCGCAACTCTCAGGGATGATCAGGCCGAGACAATAGCGGGCTATTTAGCCAGGCTTGTTTGTAGTTGTTTCAACTGACCCTGGAGGACAGCTTTTTCCTGCAGTAATTCGCGATTCTGATCGTTGAGGAACTGGTTTCGGTCGTCAACCGCCGCCACGCGCTCTCTGAGGTCGGAGATCCGCTGCTGGCAGGCCGCGAGATGTTTTTCAGAATCCGTTAGGGCCGCACCAAGCTTCTCCCGGTGTTCGGCGTCGCTATCTCGCTCCAGCTGGAGGCGGTCGACTGTCGCTTCCAGCGTTTCTGTTCGCGTTGCCCATTGTGTTATGACGGCCTGGCTCGCGTGCAACTTTTCTTTCAAGTTTTCAGCGTGATCCTGACTGGCCTCATAGCGCTGGTTTATTTGGTCGCGATGTTGTCTCAGCGTGTCGCGGTCCTGTTCGCTGGAACGGAGCTGCTGCGTCAGCTGATCCACCTGACCCTCCAGTCCTGACTGGGTCCTGTGAAACTGATCCCGTTCATGACGGCGATCCTCGGCAATCTCCTGCTGGTAGTGCTCGAAATGGCTGCGGATATCGCGGTTTTCCTGCTTCATCTCTTGGACGGTTGCAGTGGTCTCACTGAGTTTCTCCTGACTTGCCTCCAGTTTGGACGTGAGTGAGGCCGCCCGGTGCTGTTCCTGTTGCAGAGCGTGGGCCTGGGCATCGCTTTCGTTGCGAAGCGCTTCATTGGCCTTCTCCAGTCCGCAGCGTTGCTCTTCCAGTGACTCGCACCGCTGCCGCACCTCTTCCAGCTCGGTGCGCCATTGCTGTTCCAGCGTCTGGTGCGCTTCGCGCTCCTGCGTAATACGTTCATCGGCCGCGTATTGAGCTCGCTCATGCAGGGCTTTCACGGCGGCCACCAAGTCAGCCGGGAGTCCGTTCAGATGCGCTGCGGCTTCGCTGCCTGTTTTCCAACGTTTCAGCATTGGCCCAAGCGTGCTGCGACTGCCGGTACCGAGTTCCGATCGCACCCGGTCGACAGTAGGCTCGTCACCGCGTTGGCGGACGCGTTGCGCAGCGTTGGCGACATCCTGGTAGGTAATTCCGGCGCGGGCCATGACATGCCTCATTTTTTTCATATAACGTGATATGTAATATTACGTTATTTATGAGATAATTAACAAAGTTAATTTAAGAAACATAACGCACGTTAAAGAGCATTAACGTGCGTTAGTGTGTGGTCTGTTCTATCCTGCCCCTGTAACGCCGGTACATCAGCGGCTCTTGAAAGCACGCCTCGAATTGGAGCGGTCATGGATCCAAAACCCACCGCCAGGTCCCCATTACGTAATGCGGACAAGACCGTGTTGGCCGATTCGGCTAATCGGTACATCCACATGGCCACCACCGACAACACGCGCCGGACCTACCGTGCGGCCATTCGCAGCTTTGAGCGCTGGGGCGGACGCCTCCCGACACAGCCGGCGACCCTGGCGGCCTACCTGTCCGATCAGGCCGCCGCGCTTAATCCTCGCACGCTGGATGTCTACCTGACAGCCCTGGGGCGCTGGCACCAGACTCAGGGATTGCGTGATCCCGCTAGGGACCCTGGCGTGCGCAAAACATTGGAAGGGATTCGTCGCGCCCATGGCCGGCCGAAACGGCAAGCCCGGGCGCTGCGCCTCGAACACATTGCGGCCTTCCTGCAAACGCTCCAGCAGCAGCCTGACTCGCTCAAGAAGCATCGCGACTGGGCCCTGCTGCAGGTCGGTTTTTTTGGGGCGTTTCGCCGCAGTGAATTGGTGACGATTGAGGTGAAGCACTTGTCGTGGGAGCCGGAAGGACTGGTGGTGACTCTGCCACGCTCCAAAACAGACCCTCACGGTGAAGGCCTGAAGCGGGCCCTGCCTCGGGGCAACGGACCGGTCTGCCCGGTCAGTGCCCTCGAAAACTGGCTACAGCATGCCGATATTCATGAAGGCCCCGTCTTTCGAGCCGTCAACCGCTGGGATCGGTTGCAACCCCACGCCCTCTCAGGCGGGTCGGTGAACCGTATCCTGAAGGCGCTCGGGGGAACCTGCGGCCTGGACTTCGTGCCGACCCTGAGCAGTCACAGCTTCCGGCGCGGTCTATCCACCGCCGCCGCGCGGGAGAAGGTCGACTTTGCGCAGATCAAGCGCCAGGGCGGCTGGAAGCATGACGGAACGGTGCGGGGCTACATCGAGGAAGGGCAGCAATTTACGGACAACGCCGCAAGCACTCTACTGACCAAAGTCGCCAGGTTGATCCGGGACACCGACTAATGGTTAGCGTGGTCGCGGCTGGCTACGCTGCCCGGAAGCACTCAGAGCACGATGGACAGGTATCTGTAGTGGCTCACAAAGCTAATCTGTCGGGCCCGCAATTACCCCGAGCAGTGGGACCACATTGGGTGAGAACGGGCACCCGGTTGGGCCCAGATTAGCTGCGAACCGGCTCACCTCTGATGCCAATGAGCTCGCAAACATCGACTTCGGCCCACGCTTTGTGAGAATTAGGGTTGGATGGCATGTGGCGGATTTTCCACGTTTGTCTGCCAACCCTCGAAATCAACCAGATACTCCAGACACTCAACAACCGGATACCCAAAAATACTAATAGTCAGGTTCTCAGCAGGGTTTTTTGCAGGTTGGTGGTGATCATAGGCGCGAGGCGTCTGGCCCGATCGGCGATGGTTCCGCTGAAGCGCTCGTCCACGGTGTCGAGAAACAGCGCTAACCATCTTTGAAAGTGCTGATGCTGCAAGGAGTGCCGGCTATGGAGCGCCTGGTGCCGGGCGATCATATTACGTCGGTACGCGTCATGCTCGCCGAGCAACATCTTCCGCCAGTAGGCGTAAATCTTTGGTTTGTGGCGGGGCAGATCGATGCCCTGGAACACCGGCGCCAGTACGTCGTCAGCCAAGACTTTTCCATAGAAGGCATCGACGAGTTCGGTTATGGCATCGGGCGAGTTCAGTTCACGCATGCGGAGGACACTCCAGCAATCAAGAGATGATCGCCACGGTTGTTTTGCACTTTACCCGTGATGATCATTGAAATAGCCCTGGGTGCCCTGTTGTGCCATGGCATCCACAATCCGCCCGACACCCTGGATATAGGCGGCTGTGCGTAAGGGTATGGCTTTCTCCTCCGCCAGGTTGAAACAGGCATTCGCTTCACGCTCAAGACGCTGCCTGAGTTGCTTTTCCACGGCTTCGCCTGACCAGTAATCGCCCATCCGGTTCTGAACCCATTCCAGATGGCTGACTATCACGCCGCCGGCATTGGCGATGATGTCAGGAATCACGGGGATATTACGATCCTGCAGGACGCGGTCACCGCCGGTGCTGATGGGGCCATTCGCGATCTCCATGATCGCCCTGGCCCGGACCCGGTCCGCGTTGGCGTCCGTTATCTGGTTTTCCAGCGCGGCCAACACCAGAACATCGACGTCCAGTTCCAGCAACTCATCGCCATTAAGGGGCTGCGTCTGCGCGGCGTCACACACGGAATCGTCGCAATAGACCATGCCCTTGAGTTCACGGGTACGGTTCTTGTGACGCAGGATGGGCCCAGGGTTCAATCCCTCTTCACTGTAGATGGCGCCCCGGGAGTCGGACAACGCGACAATATTGTAACCGGCATGGTGCGCCAGGCGCGCAAAATGCTGGCCAGCGTTACCGAATCCCTGGACAGCCACTCTCAGATCTCCCGGTTCCTGGTGCTGCCGTTTTACCCACAGGTCCAACACCTGCAACGCGCCTGCACCAGTGGCTTCCTCACGGCCGATGGAGCCTCCCAGTCCCAGGGGTTTACCGGTAATAACTCCAGGCACGTGCCGACGTTCGATCTGGGCGTATTCGTCCACCATCCAGCCCATGACAATGGCGTTAGTGTTGACGTCGGGGGCCGGAATATCGCGTTCGGGACCAATTACATCGTGAAAAGCACGGATATAGCTACGGGACAATCGCTCCAACTCCATACGGGAGAGGGTCTTCGGATCGACACAGATACCCCCTTTGGCACCACCAAACGGCAGGTCGACCGCAGCACACTTCAACGTCATCCAGAAACTCAGTGTCGCGACCTCATCCTCGGTGACATCGGGGTGGAAGCGAATGCCACCCTTGGTGGGTCCGCGGGTATCGTCGTACTGCACGCGCCAGGCGGGAAAGACACGCAGCGAGCCATCATCCATGCGCACCGATAAACTGGCCTGATGGATGCGTTTAGGTTGCCCCAGGCGGTGGCGACTATCGTCCGCCACCTCCAGCCACTCGTAAATGTCAGCCATTCGGGATTGGGCATCTTCGAGTAAGTGATGGGTATTGCTGCTCATGGTTACCTCAATGTCTCGATAGGGAAAGTTACTATGCTTTCAATTCTGACTTGATAAGTGGTGCTCGTTTCGAAAACCGGCAAAATGGCTGTAGCATTCAGTTATCCGTTCAGATTCAGCCGCTTCATGCTGTCGCGCAAGCCATTCCCGGCTGCCTTGCCTATCCCGCGCAGCGGGATAGTTTTTTGACATCCTTGGTAAAGGTTTGAGCACACAGCTTCAGATCCTCAACCACCGTCAGGTACGGAAACAGCTCATATTGCAATAGCACCTTTTATGAACTTGTTCGATAGACTAACCTTAAAGCCGTAGTCAACTACGGAGTCAAGGCAAATGTCGGAGGAAGCGAATTCATTTACCATCTGGAGCCTGGCCAAGGCGGCTAACGTCCCAGTCGAAACCATCCGCATCTCTTGTCCTCTAATTCAGTCATTGCATGAAGGTGTTGGGCAAAAGAGTCAAGAGGTAATCGAAGACTGACACGAACAGATACAGTGCGTGACGTTTAACTTATGCGCTGTGTCTTCAGTTCATCAAATGTGCTGAGCTACGCACCAATTAAAAACAATGCGTTAACTGGCGAGGCTGCTTCTTCTGTTCATGAAGCCTGTTCATATGCAGTGTTTGAGAATAAATCCATGAACCATTCCCTATAGTTTGGCTGCGGTAACTCAACCAAGCTTTCCGAGAACTGGAAACATCGACAACATCCATGACGTGAATAGAGTCATCTGGCCGGTGAGCACCAACACTCCCATGACAACGAGCAGCAGGCCTGCAAACGCTCTCAGCCATCGACTCCAGCGACTTAGCCAGCGTACTCGTTGGCGAAAGTGTTCAATGAACAGAGCGGTTGCGAGGAAGGGGAGAGCTAATCCCAGCGAATAAACCGCAAGATACAGCATGCCCGCTTCAGCACTGGCCTGTGTGGCACTGAGCGCCAATATGGCCCCGAGTATGGGGCCTATGCAGGGTGTCCAGCCAATGGCAAACGCTATGCCCAGCATAAATGAGGCAGTGGGGCGCCCACCTTCAAGTGACTGCCCAATACGCCAGTCCCTCTGTAAAGCCGGCAGGCTCCACCAGCCCAGCATAAACAACCCCATCAGCACGATGAGTACGCCAGCTACCCGGTTGGCCTCTTCACGATAAGCCATCAACCATTGCCCGAGGACACTGGCGCTTGCCCCCAAGGCAACAAAGATCAGACTGAACCCCATCACAAAACACAGGCTCAACCAGAACGCCTTCAATCGATTCGAAGCCTCGGTTAGAGCGCCTCCGGTAACGACCGACAGGTAGCCGGGAACCAAGGGTAAAGTGCAGGGTGAGAAGAACGACACGAGACCACCGGCAAACGCCGCGGCAATTCCCCAGGTTGGAAGATCAAGCATTTAGCCTCCTGGCATTTTGCCAGTAGCGCACTCCTGCCGGGTGATACTCCTCTGGTAAAAGAGCTGGCATAACGGCTGTGATAGCCACCAGGGCACCGTTACCGAATCCCTGGACCGCCACTCTCAGATCTCCCGGTTCCACGCTCTGCCTTTGTCAGCACTTGGGTACAGCGATTCAGCGCCGCCCTCTTAACGGCAATCGTATCCTGTATTTGCCGCTTTGCTGTGCGGCACTGCTGCTCATCCCCGTTGTCGAGCGAATGAACAAACTCGGCGATCTCCGGAAGCCCCAGGCCTGCCTCACGACAAGCCCCAATGAACTTCAGCCGTTCCAGACAGCGGTCATCAAACAAGCGAAAGCCCCCCGAGGTTTTTCCGCAGGCGTGCACCAGTCGCATATCCAGGTATGTCCGAATCTGAGGCACCGACAGACCACAGCGACGGGCCGCCTCGGAAATGACATAGCCTTGGCTTTGTGTTTCCGGCCCGCGTTCAACGTCAGGTTCCGCTATTAGGGTATTCACCGTCATGTCAGTCGCTCCCTGCTTTGTCGAGCAATTGCCGGGCAATACCCTGACCCAGTTCGAAACCTTCCTGGACAGCCACAATGCTTGCGTGCGGTTTGTCCCGGGACCACGCCTCCCCGGCAGATCGAGAAGCAAAAAAGTGGACATCGCAACAGAAGGCACTGCGAATGTCGCCCTCCGTGGCCACGGACACCAGCGAGAGAACCGCGTCTTCTGGCTGAAGCGAAAGCACCTCCTGTGGCGTGACCGTCAAGGTGACCGGCTTGTGGGTGTGGGGACAACGCGACCGAACCTGTGCGGGTTCGCCAATGACACTGGGAAACATCAAAGCGTCGAGTGCACACCAGGTGTAGAGCGGCTGATCGTTTACCACAAACGCATGCGGCGTTTCACGCAGGGTGATGCCGGAGCCGACCAGCCGTCCCTGACCGTCATACTCGACGGTTCCGCAAGGCAGCTGTTCCAGCACCTGCACCACCTGGTCCGTCGTCCAGTTGAGCGACGCTGCAAGCCGCTCAAGAGTGACCGAACGACCCTGGACCAGCTCACGCAATAGCGCCACATGAAGCGCGGCCTCCGCTTCTCTGGTCAGGCCCAGCCGATTCACGATTTCTCGCACATCATTCATGGGGCCTTGCCTTATCCCGCGCAGCAGGATAGTTGTTTGACATCCTTGGTAAAGGTTTGAGCGCACAGCTTCAGACCCTCAACCATCGTCAGGTACGGGAACAGCTCATCGGCAATCTCGTTGACGGTCATGCGGGCGCGTAGCGCCATCACCGCAGTCTGGATCAGTTCGCCGGCCTCACCCGCGACGGATTGCACACCCAGTAGCCGTCCACTTTCCCGTTCCGCGACCATTTTAATGAAGCCTCCGGTATCAAAGTTGACCAGGGCCCGTGGCACGTTGTCGAGGGTCAGGGTACGGCTGTCGGTGACGTAGCCTCTTGCCTCGGCGTCAGCTTCGGATAAACCGACGGTCGCAATCTGTGGCTCGGTAAAGACCACCTCCGGCATGGCACTGAGATCCAGGCGGGCATCGCCGCCGGTCATATTGACCGCTGCCCGACTGCCACCGGCAGCGGCGACATAAACGAACTGCGGCTGGTCGGTGCAGTCCCCAGCAGCATAGATGTCGGGCACGGTGGTACGCAGACAGTCATCGACTAAAATCGCCCCGCGTGCAGTCTCGACGCCGATAGCCTCCAGGTTCAGTCTGTCTGTGTTCGGTGTGCGTCCCACGGCCACCAGCAGCCGATCGGCCCGCAGTTCCCCCGCGTTCGTAGCGAGAACGAACTCCTCATTGGTATAGCGGATCTGGCTCGCCTGCGTGTTATTCAGAACCTTGATGCCCTCGGCCTGGAACGCGGTTTCAATGGCCTCGCCAACAGCCGGGTCTTCACGGGAAAACAGCCGGCTACGCGCCAGGATGGTCACCTCGCTGCCCAGCCGGGCAAACGCCTGTGCCAGCTCCACGGCCACGACGGACGCCCCGATGACAGTCAGCCGGTCTGGAATGGTGTCGCTGGCCAGTGCCGTGGTGGACGTCCAGTACGGCGTATCGGACAGGCCCGGAACCGGGGGGATGGTAGGCCGCGCACCGGTACCAATGAATGCTCTGTCAAAGCGTACTTCGCGTTCCGTGCCGTCGGCTCCCGTCACTGTCAGCGTATTGGCATCGGTAAAACGGGCCTCACCCTGCAGGACAGTGATCGCCGGATTGTCTTCGAGAATCCCCTCATATTTTGCGTGACGAAGTTCATCAACCCGGGCCTGCTGCTGGGACAGCAACCGGGGCCGGTTAATAGAAGGCTCGACCGCCGCAATGCCCTCGTCGAACGGACTGGTGCGGCGCAGATGGGCCACGTGAGCGGCGCGGATCATGATCTTCGAGGGCACGCAGCCGACATTGACGCAAGTGCCACCGATGGTGCCACGTTCGATCAGCGTTACCCGGGCTCCGCGTTCCGCCGACTTCAAAGCGGCGGCCATGGCTCCGCCGCCACTGCCAATCACAGCAATATGCAGGTTGTCGTTACTCATTCATGTGACTCCTTGGTAGATGGGCTATCGCAGCAGGCGTCGTATTTCTTTTTGCGCCATACGGCGTAGCAGGTCAGGCCGATAAAAATGGCGAGCGTGGGCAACAGCACGTAATCCAGGTAGCCGGTCAGTGCGGCCAGACCGACGGATCCGAGTAAAACCACCAGAATCGGCGTGAAGCAGCACAGCGCGACCACGACCGTGCCAATTGCACTCGCTCGCAACAGGGTCTTGGGATCTTTCATGGTTACTCGTTTGTCGTCCCGGTTTATTTCAGGGTGGACGGATAACCCGCGTTGGTGGTGGCCTGAGTCAGCGCCTCAACGGAGGTTTTCTCATCGTCAAAGGTAACCGTCGCATCACGTTCCTCATATCGGACATCCACAGCGCTCACGCCGTCGACCCGCTTTAGGGCAGCTTTAACCGTAATCGGGCAGGCCGAACAGGTCATGCCTGGAACGGACAAGGTCACCGTTTGTTGCGCCGCCAGGGCAGGCAGGCTGAACAGCGTAAACAGTACGGCAGCAATCAGGGACTTTTTCATGGTGTAGTGCCTCTCAGTCAATAGGGTGGATCAGGTTTCAGTAAAACAGCGGTAAGACGAAAGGGAACGCCAACGCCGTCAGTATCAGCAGCGCAACGATCCAGAACACGACTTTATAAGCAGTGCGCACTTGCGGTACCGCGCAGACTTCGCCCGGTTCGCAGTCCTGCGCGGGCCGGTATATCCGGCGCCAGGCAAACACCATGGCCACCAGCGCAGCACCAATGAACCACGGACGGTAGGGCTCCAGGGCGGCCAGGTTGCCGATCCAGGCACCGGAAACACCTAGGGCGATCAGGACCAGGGGACCCAGACAGCAGGCCGACGCGAGCAGCGCTGCAACCCCGCCTGCGATTAACGACCCGCGACCGGATTTTGACTCTGAATTCAACTCTGACATTGCGATTGCACCTTTTATGGCCTTGTTCGATAAGTTAAGCTTAAAGCCGTAGTCAACTACGGAGTCAAGGTGAATGTCGGATGAAATGAACTCATTGACCATCGGGGGGTTGGCTAAGGCGACGAACGTCTCAGTTGAGACCATCCGCTACTACCAGCGACGTGGGTTAATACCTGAGCCCCAGCGTCCTCTCGGGGGTATTCGGCGCTACGGTGCCAGCGATATTGGCAGGTTGAGCTTTGTGAAAACCTCGCAGCAGTTAGGCTTTAGTCTCGATGAGATACACGACTTGCTTCAATTGGATGATGGTACTCACTGCCTGGAAGCCAGCACTCTCGCGGAGCGTAAGTTGCACGACGTACGTGGGAAGCTCGAAAAGCTACAGCAAATTGAGGCTTTGCTGAGCGACATGGTTGATCGGTGCTGCGCCTACGAGGGCAATATCTCGTGCCCCTTAATTGCGTCATTACATGAAGGAGTTGGGCGAAAAGTTAGTACCTACCCTAGCCAGAGTGGGACCCCTGCCAAACCTCAGTGACAAAAGGGCGGAATAGCAACCACGCAGGCCCTCAGAATGTCCAGTGTGACCAGCAGAGTACGGCGGGGAAGTTTTTGGGTAACAGCCCCAAACAGAGGCGCTATTAGCACGTAGCGAGCGACGATCGGGACCGTGGCGTTCACGAAATAAGGGGCGGTTCCTTTGGTCTTGACGAATTGCTGCCTACTATAAGCAATGCCTCCTTCAAGAGCGAACGTACTGTGAGTTAACGCCTCTCACTGGAACCCCATAGCAAAGGACTGCGTATGAGTAGTCTCCATGAAACCGCCTATCCGCGATTGAAGGCGGAGGTCTCGGATCAAGAACTGGCAGAAATTTATACACCCTCTGCCCAGGAACGATCCTTTGCCCGAAAGCACGGTCGAACTCCGGCTGCTCGTGGCGCCCTGCTCATTCTCCTGAAAACAGTGCAGCGCCTGGGCTACTTTGTCCACCTCATAGCCGTTCCCCAATCCATTACAACGCACATTCTGGCGTGCGACGACCTTTCACATCTCGCAGCGAGCCAGCTCAGGGTCTACGACCGCAATGGCGGCGCCCGTCAGCGGATGTTGGACACGGTTCGTCAACAGGTGAACATCAAGGCGTTCACCGTTGAAGGCAAGGCAATTGTACGGGAACTGGCGCGTGAAGCGGCCACCACCAAGCAGGACCTGGCGGACATCATCAATGTGGTGATCGAAGAGCTGGTGCGCCAACGTTTTGAGCTACCGGGTTTTTCAACGCTGCAAAGGTCCGCGCGTCAGGCTCGCAGCACTGTTAATACCAGTTACTTCCGGACGCTCAATGCGGGTTTGACAGCGCATCAAAAAAACGAATTTGACCAGTTGCTGCACGTGCCGGACGATTCCCCTCACACCAGTTGGCATATGTTGAAACAAGAACCCAAAAAACCGACCAATACAGAAGTGAAGAAGTATCTTCAGCATCTGGAATGGCTTCAGGGCTGGTGTCAACGATTGCCCGCTGTTGATCACATTCCTGCCGGCAAGTATCACCACTTCATACTGGAAGCACGAGCGCTGGGCGCGGCCAACATCAAGGCCATGCAAAGCACCAAACGCTATGCCTTGATGGTTCTGCTGGTCCATGCCCAATTGCGTCGCGCGATGGACGATGCGGTCGACATCTTTGTCCGCAAGATGCGCAACATCAAGACCAAGGCAGAAGCCAACCTGAACCAATATCACCTGGATCATATGAAGCGCATGGACAAGCTGGTGGCTCAACTGCGTGACGTACTGACCGCCGTCCAGGAAGCGCCAACGGATTCTGAGCGAGGTGCCCGAGTGGCGGCTGCCATCCAGAGTGATCCTGATGAATTACTGGCCGAGTGTGAGGAACACATGGCCTATGCTGGCAATAACTTCATCCCGTTCATGCTGCAACCCTACCGCCCGTTACGCCCCCTGTTATTCAATTGCCTTGAACTACTGGATCTGGCGGCAACCAGCCACGATCAATCCTTGATTGAGGCGATTGCGACTCTGAAAAAGCACCGGCACAGCCGTAAGGAATGCCTTGTGCTCAGCACTCAACCCGTCGACGTGTCCTGGCTACCGGAGCGTTGGCGCCGTTTGGTATTGGGGGCGGGGCCAAGCCAGCTACCGCCCGGCATGGTCTACCGGAAGTATTTCGAGCTGGGCGTACTGACACAGGTGAAGCGTGAACTGATTTCCGGCGATCTCGCGGTCGCGAACAGCGACCAATACAGTGACTACCGCGATCAGCTGGTGGATTGGAGTGTCTATGATGCCCAGATAGCGGACTACAGCGCGATGATTGATATCGAATCCGACCCCGCCGCTTTTGTGGCACAAGCCCACTCCCGGTTGAGCGAAACGGCCGACCGCATTGACCGTGGCTTCCCGGAGAATGAATACGCCGTCTTCCATGGTGAAGAGCTGGTGATCCGGAAGCACCGTCGCCCAGCGCCTCCGGATGGGTTAGCTGAGATTGATAAACAGTTATCCCAGAATTTGCCCGAAAAGAATATTCTCGACATCCTGGTGGAAGCCGAAAACTGGCTGGGCCTCCACAAACGCTTTGGGCCACTTTCCGGATTTGAGGGCAAGCTGGACGACCCCCGTACCCGCTTTGTTTCGACCTTATTTTGCTATGGCTGCAATCTCGGGCCAACTCAGACCGCGCGATCCATCACGACGCTTAATCGCCGGCAGGTGTCCTGGCTCAACCTGCGGCACGTTACCGAAGAGCGCCTGGAGCAGGCGATTGTACAGGTTATCAATGCCTACAACCGCTACCGGCTGCCGCGACACTGGGGAACCGGCCAGCGGGCCGCCGCCGATGGCACAAAATGGAACCTGTACGAACAGAACCTGCTATCGGAATACCACATACGGTACGGTGGCTATGGCGGGGTGGGCTACTACCACGTCTCGGACAAATACATCGCGCTGTTCAGCCACTTCATTCCTTGCGGCGTTTATGAGGCCATTTATATCCTTGATGGGCTGATCAAAAACGACTCCAATATCCAGCCTGACACCCTGCATGGCGATACCCAGGCGCAAAGTGCGCCCGTCTTCGGGTTGGCTTATCTGCTGGGTATCAACCTCATGCCCCGAATCCGGAATCTGAAGCAACTGGTGTTCTACAAGCCCGATAAACGCCAGCGGTATGAGCACATCAATGCCTTATTCAGCGAAACCGTCAACTGGAAACTGATTGAAACACATGTACCCGACATGCTCCGGGTGGCGCTATCGATCAAGGCTGGCAAGATCGCACCCTCCACGATACTGCGGCGCTTGGGTACCGCAAGCCTCAAGAACAAACTCTACTTTGCTTTCCGGGAACTGGGGAGGGTTGTTCGGACGACCTTTCTTTTGGATTACATTGGCAACGTGGAGTTGCGGCGAACCATTCATGCGGAAACGAACAAAACGGAAGAATTCAACCAGTTCGTGAAATGGCTATTCTTCGGCGGCGAGGGGGTGATCGCCGAGAATATCCGCCACGAGCAACGGAAGGTGATCAAATATAACCATTTGGTGGCCAACCTGGTCATTCTTCACAATGTGGAGTCGATGACGTTGACTCTTAAAGCTCTCAAGGATCAAGGTCATCATATAGATCACGATATTCTCAAAGGGTTGGCCCCATACCGCACGGACCATATCAATCGATTCGGCGATTATACGCTTGATTTTGATCGGCAGGTTTCACCCATGAGCTACAATACAAAAATAATTTAAATCCAATAGGTTAGTGCACTTTCTGGAGGATTTCGTCAGAATCGTTGCCGACCCTCAGTTTATCGCACCGCTCATCCTGATTCCCGGGTACCTTACAATTGGCTACGTCTTCTATCGCTCGGCGGGTCGGCCCGTGTTTGACGGCAAATCAGGGACCTTTTGGAAAGGCTCAAACGAATCCCGGCACACGGGGGTAGTTGAGCTGGCCGACATTCATGCACTCCAGCTGATCTCTTACTTTTACTCGGACGGCGATCCGAAATCAGCCGGCGTTGTTTACCAGCTGAACGCTGTTTTAAGCGACAGATCAAGGCGCGAAGTATTCACCCAGCGCCGACCGTTGACCTCCGCTGGCAGAAGGGCGCTTATCGGAGATTGTGAACGCCTGGCTCGATGGCTTGGAGTTCGTCTCTGGGACGCGATACATGAATTTGATCGATAAGCTTAGGACGATTAAGGTTTGAGCATCCGAATAAACTAGGAGCTCTTTAATGGAGCAACGTAAGGCGCGCGTGATCATTCCGGATCATCTATCTTTCGCAGATCTCGGGCTGAAACGCCTTGAGACAGGCAAAATTGAATTCGACTGGGACGTAATCAAGCAAATCTGTGAGCGCAGTGAGGGGCTTCCTTTAGATCACCTCGAAGAAGGCCCCGATGATAATGTCGTCGGGTTGATTCTTGGCTGGTATATGGTGATTCGGGAGAATGGTGGGGAGAGCGATCCTGTAGCCGAACAACTCGTTGCTGAACTTATGGAAAAAGAGCCTGAGGGCGACTCCACTGATGATGAATCTGGACGTGCTTGAGCGGCCCAGCACCTCAAATTGAGCCATTCCGCATCTCTAAGGAATCAAAAAACTTGATCAATGCAGTATTGAAGATCGTATTTCTTGCCCTTCTGGCCTCCGCCAACCCAGCTTTCGCTTCAGTCGTTAAAATGTCGAACAGCGGTATCTGCCATCCACCGCAAAGCAGCTGGTATGACCGAACCAAAACCTTTCAGCCATTTGATTCAGTAAAAGAATGTCTTGCCTCGGGCGGTCGCCTGCCGAAGGGGATGGCTCGTCCTTCTGTAAATGATCGGAGAGTGATTAAGTCGTCTGATTCAGAAAGCTACTCCAGGTCAGCCTTTGGCCACGGATGGGATGATTCTGATGGTGATTGCCAGGACAGTAGGGCAGAAGCGCTTATTCGGATGTCCTCGACGCCGGTCAGATTTGCAACAGATCGACGCTGCAGAGTCGTGACCGGCAGGTGGATAAGCCCTTTCTCGGGGAACATCATTCAAAATGCGTCTGAAGCGGATATCGACCATGTCGTTCCATTAAAGTGGGCCTGGGATCGGGGAGCCAATCAATGGAGTGACGCCAATCGAGAAAGGTTTGCTAATGACCCTGTAAATCTTCTTCCCGTTGAGTCGTCCTTTTCGAAAGACCAATATCGAATAGGAAAAGCATTGCTTTTGTAGTCGGATCGGCAAAGTATAAGAAGACCATTCAAATGTCGGTGACGATGTGACTGTTTTCATCGAGAAGCAAGTCGATTATCAATTTAACGGTCACCGTTTTGAGCCCTTCTGGCTTATCCTCAATGAGCGGCGCAAACCACCGCTTCTGCCGCTTATGTTCACTACCTTTCTAGCTCGATTCGGCGCTGTCTTTGAGATCAAAGAATTGTCCGACGGAACGTTGCAAGGGCGCACCGGCAAGCTCTACGAACTGGTCGAGAGAGAGGTCTCTGATGCGACGATGCGAGCCTATATCTACGCGTTGGCTCAGTTTTTGGGCTACCTGGAAGAATGTCGGCTGAGTCATCAGACGGCGGGACTGCATGCCTCTTCGTCCTGTAGTGAGCGATTCGTGAATCATTACCTCAATGAGGTGCTTTCAAACCGTCTTAAATCCTCGCAATCCCTCCAGACCCATCTATCAGCACTCACTGCTTATTATAACTTCCTGCATTACATGGAATTCTCTTCACGCCTGGCGCTGCGCGTTTATCGACGGACCCGGCAGGCCATGGCGGAACGGAACACCAAACAGCATTACATCCAGTACGTTCCGAGACACACGCGTCTCACATTGCTGAATCATTGTGAAAAGCTGGCTGAAAAACTCATGATGAGACTGGGGTTTGAGGTGGGGCTCAGGACTGCGGAGTTGCGGGGTCTGCGCACACCAGCCTTGTGTGTTCTGTTCAAACAGTTGGATGACCGAGCTTACGACCACGTCGAGCAGTTTAGGTACTGGCTGGAGGGTCGCTATGCCAAAAACAGCAAGAGTGGTTGGGTGTATTTTGACAGAGAGTTGCTTTCGGATATGAGACGGTATTTTAGTACCGAACGCCAGTGGGCGATTGACGAAAGCGGAACGGCGGATGAAAGCTTTTTTCTCAGAACAGATCCGCGATTCCTCGGTACGGGCATCAGCGAGTGGCACGCTTCACGACGCTTTCGACAGAGGGCCGATGAGGCTGGTTTGCACTCCAGTCTGAGCTTTCACGATCTCCGCCATACCTTCGCAACGGAACTGTTTCATGAAGAACTCACGGGGCCTGACGGCCGGGAAACACGCTCGGAATCGGCAGCGCTTATTGTTGTTGCCCAGCGACTCCGGCACACCGTCGGGCGAGACGGTCATGCTTCATCGGTCACAACTCGGTACATCCGCATGAGACTCCAAATGTTAGAACTTGAGGGCGGGAGGTGAGTGAAAAGTTGGACGGAGTGGCTGAGCTGGCGCATGCACCGGACGATATGGCTAAAGCATTCGATCAGACGCTGCCGGAACAACCCACATATACATCGATTAAGCCTACTCGAATCACATACAACACCCAGGCTGGTACCACTCAGATCATCGCCTTAACCCGGGAAAACAAATTTCACGAAGCCATTTTCCAAGGGGCCTCTGCCACATTTCAATCAGACTGGTTTCATGGCCTTACAGAGACATCGCGACGAGCTTATTCGGACTCCATACGCCGATTCATCGATTGGGTAAATGAAACGGGTTACGAAAGCACTGATATCAATCGTTACGATTGCCTGAAGTCCTACGAAGCGTATTGCATGAATCAGCAGGGCCAGAAGCGCAGCCCGTTAGAATTCTTAACCGCAGTTATGAACAGGGCCCTGGCTAGCCCCGGCCTGACGGACGAGGATTTCGGCTATCTGAAGACACTACTGAAGGTGTCAAAGCCTTCAAAAGGAGGGGGTGCTAAGCCATATACCCTTACGGACTGGTTCAATCTGCCCTGGCTGCGATCTGTTCTCGGTGAGCAAAAATACCTTCAACTGGAAAGCCCAAGCAGAATGTTTTTGAGCTTTCGGGTGACGATTGCCGAGACACTACTTCATCTACTGGACGTCCGGGCAGAATGGCAGCAACACCCCATCACAACGTTTGAAGAGTCTGCTTGCGGGAAGAACTGGTTTCGTAAATGGAACTACAAGATATTAAGGCGTTTTGGTTCGTTTGATTCCGCAGGGCAGCCGCGAGAGGCATGGACAGAACTGCTGTGGCTGGATTTGGTTCGCCCCTCTGACCGAGGGTCTATTAAAACGCTGTTATCGCAGAGCGGCATTGAAAGCTTGGCCTCTATGCCTCGGGTCTGCGGCCAACGTATTCGATCCTGGGCTCGCTCTCCCACCATTTATCATCCGGATTATCAACACGTTTACTCCCCTCTTGAGGAGCGCCTGATGGCCTGGTTGGTTGCCTGTGAAGCGGTGCAGCCAACCGATATTCCCAAACTGAAAACAACGGATTACGCACACGAATTCAATCAATCCGGTCGCCTGATTGCGATGGAGTGTTGTTACTACAAGGGCCGTGCCAGCTCGACTCGGCAACCAGCGATCCTGATGGCGTCCGACTGCTGGACAAAAGCCCAGTATCGCTACTTAACAGGTTTGCCGGTCTCTAGCCCTGTCTTCCAATTCAACGTTATGTCAGAAAAAGCGATGCCGGACATTAGAGAAGGTTTCGCGCAGAAAGGAGATATCTCTTTCTTGTGGCGAATCTGGCAATTGCCTCGCGTCCAGCGGCTAATTGACGCAGCTTTAAGGCGAGCCGGTGCCAGTTCGATTTTTCTGGACGCCGCGTTGGCGCTGACTCAGGGCAGCGAGCCTGTGGGCATTTTCGCAAAGACATCCGAAAATAATATCGGGGCGTATCGCGAGTCGGTCGCGCGCCCGCTTCCTCAGAACATATTTTCTCTCACGCATGTGAAGACCACTGCCGTCCATGCGGGGTCGGACCGTTACCGTGACGGTGACCTGATCAACCACCACTCGCACACCTCGGCAACCGAAAAGCATGCTTATCTGACCGACGCCAATAAGGATTTCGTCAACCGTGCAGGTCGGGTCACCCGCCTGGTTCTGAACGATCTCCAGAATGTTGTATACCAACCATCCGTCTCCGCAATGGCGGCAGCGGTGAACGATCTCGAGTTGAACACTCGCGTGGTAGAGGCCACCGGTTCAGAGGACGCTCGAGTTCATTCGATCGATCAGTCGATCAAACGGATCCAAAACGACGATGTCATCCTCGTTCCTGACACAGTGGAGCAGGCGCTGCTGTTTATTCATACGATCGCCGAAGCCGAGACTCGGCTACCGCAAATGCTGGCAGTTCGGCCCGATTGGGTCGAGCGCACACTGTTGATCCGCGTTGAATGGATGACGCGCAATCTGGCTCGTATGCGTTCTGCTGCTGAGGCCCAGAAACAATATGCCGACCTTAAGCCCCATCTGCCCAATTTGTTTGATTACCTACTGGAGACTGTGGAATGACCGCAACGACAGCACGTCGGCATCGGAATCTACCGGATCTCAATGAATTGCAGGCACGTCTCAACGCTTTGCCTGGTAACCGGAGTAATCAATTTACGGAGAACGTATGGCAATTCATCAACCTGAGGGGAAAATGTTACACAGTCGACTTTGACACTGTTTTGGCACTGTCTGAGGACTACCCAGACTGGGTGCGGGAACAGGGTATTGATCCCGTCTCGCTCTCCAAAGAGATCTGGCTGTCCCTCGCCGAATCGACGACCGTCAACAGCTACACAAGAAGACTGAAAGGACTGAGGCTATGGATGGTCGCCTTGGCGCGAAGAAACCTGCCCCGCCTCACCCGCGAAAACAGCCGAGAGGTGTTGGCCTTCATGCTAACGAACAATTGGAGAGGGGGACGCCCCTCGCCGCTTAAAGCCGTACGCAGTCAAATAGACATGACGTTTCTCATGCCCCTTCAAGCGCTGAAAGACGCCACTTCGGAGTTGGGCCTTGACTGGATTTCTCGGGATGTGACCGAAGCTCATGTCAGGAAGCAGTTCAAGGAGCTGATCCCTGAACTGACGGATAATAACCTGACCTACCAGGATTGGAAAAAAGGCCAATCCTTTAACCTGCTTACATTGGATCATGGAAGATATTATGTGGAGCACTGTCTCAATTTTTTTGAGGAGCACGCCGCGCTTGCCTGCGCCCTCAGTCAAACATTGCAAGCCTTTGCGACGATTGCCACGGATCTGGGCGTGAGCCAGACATCTGTCAGGGCTCATATCTCACGGGTCCTTGAGGGGCGACCGGTCACCGAGATATGGCCAAGTAGGCCAGCATTGGGGCAGCGGGTGCAGACGGCTGTTGTGGATTACTTCCTGGAAGCTCACCGTCAGGCACGCTTCGAACATCACGTCCTGAAAGAAAATGTGTTAGAGCAGATTGGCGAGGCTTTCGGCCTTATCCCGTCACCAGAGACCGTAGACCGCCTGCGGGTTATCATCTGGAACTGGCTGCGCCGGGAGGATATCGAGGAAACGCAGTACCTTCTGGGGGAATGTCAGAGGCCGGTGCCCTGGCACTTGTTCCTGCAAAATCTCGATGCCATGAAACAACGCTGTGACCAAAGTGGCTCTTTTGTGCCCACGGTGGCATTTTTTAAATCCTTTGGCCTTGAAGGAACGGCCTACGAGGGCGGAAAAAAGACGAAAGGTGGCTACAGTCTGCCTCGCCAATTCATTGAACTGGTCGCGTCAGCTGGCTTAGTCGGTGTGGTGGCGTTGACCGGATGGCGAGCAAGCGAGTTCGGGTTTTCCTATTCTGACATCCAGCGCAACCGAAACATGGACAAGCTGGATCAGTATGCCTTCCCGCATCGCTATCAGGTAGATTGGTACGTCTATAAGACATCCGGGCGAGTCCGACAGTTACGGGAAGTCACTTTCAGTGCTGTTGCTATCGCTGAGCGCCTGGGGCGTATACATGGCTCTGACCATGACCGGCCATGTTTGTATGGAACATTAAATAAAAAAATCCCCTCCCAGTCTGAAGAATCAGTGCTCAGAGCCGTCGGTGGCCTTTGGCCGCACTACGTCCAAAACTATGCCGGTTTTGAACTGATCGATAACTGGGGGTCGTGGCAAAGTTTGGCGCAAGTTGAAGCATCCGGCGATTTGCTGACGATGGACCAGTACCGGGAAAAGGAACGGCTTTTGGTATCGCGCTCCGCCGACGAATGGAACGAACTCACAATAGACGGGAATTTACGAGAGGCGCATCGTCGAACCCGTGAAGAGTGGCCTCGGCTGGCTTTCTTTTTCCAGAAATCTGTCGGCGACAAGAAAGACTGGGTGACCCAATACCGTAACGGTACCCTGCGGCCAGACTGGCGGGCTCTGCTTAACACTCACCTGTCCGACGAAACACGGGATTGGCTTTTCTCACTCAGTGAAGTCGAGTGCCGATCGGGGGAAACATCCAAAACTATCCACAGCGAGGTGCTGGGTGAGGCACTGTATCCAAGCCCCCACGCGTTCCGCCACATGTGGGCAGAGGCGATTTACCGACGGTTTGATGGTGATGCAGGCTGGATGATCCGCAGCCAGTTCAAACACATCAGTCGAACCATGTGGCTGGCTTACATCCGCGATAAAGACAACCGCGCAGGCCACCAACGGGTGAAGATCCGTGTCATTAGTTCGCTTGTCCACAACTACATCAAACATCACGGCGAAGGCTACGCCGGTCAAATGAACAAGTTACTGCGCCGCCTCCTCCGGCAGACGCGCGTCCAGAGCCCGGAGCAACAGACGGAATTGGCCGAGCAACTGGCAAACATAGAGGTTGAAAACATCAAGGCGAATCCCTGGGGGTATTGTTTGCTGATGCGGCGGACCAGGTATAGAGCCAGATGTGCCGAAGAGGGTGAACCGATGCGCCACAATGCGTCCCCTGAGCTGTGTCTGGGGTGCGTCCATAATCTGATGCAGACGACCAATGTCGAGTGGATGCTTTTTCAAATTGCGTCACATGTTGAGGTTCTGAACAACCCGGTCGTCCCGGACATTTTCAAACAGCCTTCGTTCGAGCTGGTGCGCAATGTCACACGTCACGTCCGGACGCTGAACGCCCGCCACGAGGCACTACCTGAGCTTGAATCCGTGTTAACAAGTTACAAGTTGAGGGCTGCGTAATGGTGATGGAGTATCTAAAAAAACGTGCGGAGGCAGGGGCCGGCAAAGGACTCGAAGATCGTCCAGACTGGGTTTCCGACAGAAACGCCAGTGCTGCCGCCTGGCAGTGTGTTGAGGATATGAAACGAGAGAAAGCGCTCTACATTCGGCGTCACCGCACGCCTACGGATTTTCTCGTGAAGAAAAGTTATCAAATCAAAGGCTCCGAAGTCGCCGCAGTGCTCGGCATGAACCGCGCGACGCTCATGAACACGTCGAGCTATTCACCCCATCTCAAACAGTACCTCGATGCAGTAAACGTGGATCTAGACGAAGCCAAGAGCGCGAAACTGAAGCGGGCTGAACGCCCCACAGCCACCGGGATCAGGAAGAGCCGGAAAGACGACCTGGTCGATCTGGTCAAGGAATTGCGGATGAAGAACGAAGCGTTGAGGACATTGGCAGCAGAACCGTTGGACGAAATCTTCGAAGGTTTACCTCTGCCGATAAAAAAGAAGTTGGGGATCGCCTGATGACGAATGGACAGCAAAAATCGAAGCAGGTCACCACCCGAACACCGCAAGTCCGTACGTCAGCATACCGACCATTACGTTATCGATAATTTGCACCCAGACGAACTTTTCGAGTGGGAGCCAGACAATCTACTCGGAAGATCTGAAATCGCGTTCAAAGCAAGTGGTACCCTGTGTATCTATTGGTCTCGTTGACCGGGTCGTCGGCACTAGCTCCACGATTCTATTAACTTCTGAATGCTAAGGTCACTGGGAGCGCGGGTGGGGCGGCACCCTTGCCATCTCTATTGCCAGATTAACGTCTGTACCTTGGTACGGGGCCGAGTGGACACAGGGCTAACCGAGATCAACACCGGCCCGAAGCCAAATATTACTGGGCAGATTGCTCGTCCCTCTGGGTTATATGCCCCCTGATCCCTTCATGCAATGACCCAATCAGCGGGCAGGTAATATTGCCTTGTTGGGCGTGGCATCGGTCAACCATTTCGCCCAGAACCAACTCGACTTTCTTCAGCCTGTCGATCTTTTCGCGCACGTCCCGCAACTTATGCTCGGCCAGAACACTGGCTTCCTGGCAGTGGGTGCCGTCTTCGAGCCGGAGCAGGTCGCTGATCTCATCGAGACTGAAGCCTAACTGCTGCGAAGTTTTCACAAAGCTCAACCTGCTGATATCGCTGGGAGCGTAGCGTCGAATACCCCCGAGAGGACGCTGGGGCTCCGGTATCAACCCACGTCGCTGGTAGTAGCGGATGGTCTCAACTGAGACGTTCGCCGCCTTAGCCAGCCCCCCGATGGTCAATGAGTTCATTTCATCCGACATTTGCCTTGACTCCGTAGTTGACTACGGCTTTAAGCTTAGCTTATCGAACAAGGCCATAAAAGGTGCAATCACAATGTCAGAGTTGAAATCAGAGTCCAAATCCGGTCGCGGGTCATTAATCGCAGGCGGGGTCGCAGCAGTGCTCGCATCGGCCTGCTGTCTTGGCCCCCTGGTCCTGATCGCCCTTGGTGTTTCCGGTGCCTGGATCGGCAACCTTGCCGCTCTGGAGCCTTACCGGCCGTGGTTTATTGGTGCTGCTCTGTTGGCGATGGTCTTTGCCTGGCGTCGGATATACCGGCCCGCGCAGGACTGCGAACCGGGCGAAGTCTGCGCGGTACCGCAAGTGCGCACTGCTTACAAGATCACCTTCTGGATCGTCGCGCTGCTGATACTGACCGCGCTGGCGTTCCCTTTCGTCTTACCGCTGTTTTACTGAAACCTGATCCAACCTATTTACTGAGAGGCACCACACCATGAAAAAGTCCCTAATCACCGCCGTACTGTTTACGCTGTTCAGCCTGCCTACCCTGGCGGCACAACAAACGGTGACCTTGTCCGTTCCAGGCATGACCTGTGCGGCCTGCCCGATTACCGTCAAAGCCGCCCTGAAGCGGGTCGACGGCGTAAGTGCTGTGGATGTCCGATATGAGGAACGGGATGCGACGGTGACCTTTGACGATGAGAAAACCTCCGTTGAGGCGCTGACTCAGGCCACCACCAATGCGGGTTATCCGTCCACCCTGAAATAAACCGGGACGACCAAGGAGTAACCATGAAAGATCCCAAGACGCTGTTGCGAGCGAGTGCTATTGGCACTGTCGTGGTCGCGCTGTGCTGCTTCACGCCGATTCTGGTGGTTTTACTCGGATCCGTTGGTCTGGCAGCGCTGACCGGCTACCTGGATTACGTGCTGTTGCCGGCGCTCGCCATTTTTATCGGCCTGACCTGCTACGCCGTATGGCGTAAAAAGAAATACGACGCCTGCTGCGATAGCCCATCTACCAAGGAGTCACATGAATGAGTAACGACAACCTGCATATTGCCGTGATTGGCAGTGGCGGCGCTGCCATGGCCGCCGCCCTGAAGTCAACGGAACGCGGAGCACGGGTCACCCTGATCGAGCGCGGCACCCTCGGTGGCACCTGCGTCAATATCGGCTGTGTGCCCTCGAAAATCATGATCCGGGCTGCAAACGTGGCTCATATGCGCCGCACCAGTCCGTTCGACGAGGGTATCGAGGCAAGCGAGCCGTCCATTGACCGGCCCCGGTTGCTGGCCCAGCAACAGGCCCGGGTCGATGAGCTTCGTCGCGACAAGTATGAGGGCATTCTCGAAGACAATTCGGCGATTACTGTCGTGCGGGGTGAGGCCCGTTTTACCGACGCCAATACGCTGACAGTGACGCGAGCCGACGGTACGGAGCGCGAGGTACGCTTTGACAGAGCGTTCATTGGTACCGGTGCGCGGCCTACCATCCCACCGGTTCCGGGCCTGTCCGATACGCCGTACTGGACGTCCACCACGGCACTGGCCAGCGACACCATTCCGGACCGGCTGATTGTCATCGGGGCGTCTGTCGTGGCAGTGGAACTGGCACAGGCGTTTGCCCGACTGGGCAGCGAGGTGACCATTCTGGCACGCAGCCGGCTATTTTCCCGGGAGGACCCGGCCGTGGGCGAGGCCATTGAAACTGCGTTCAAAACCGAGGGTATCAAGGTTCTGAATGACACCCAGGCGAGCCAGATCAGTTATACCAACGAGGAATTCGTGCTCGACACGAACGCAGGGGAACTGCGCTCCGATCGGCTGCTGGTGGCCGTGGGACGCACACCGAACACAGACAGGCTGAATCTGGAAGCGGTCGGTGTCGAGACGGATCGCGGGTCCATTGTCGTCGATGAGCAACTCCAGACCCGGGTGCCGGGCATTTACGCTTCCGGCGACTGTACCAATCAGCCCCAGTTCGTCTATGTGGCGGCCGCAGGTGGTAGCCGGGCCGCGATCAATATGACCGACGGCGATGCCCGCCTGGATCTCAGTGCCATGCCGGAGGTGGTCTTTACCGAGCCGCAGATCGCGACTGTCGGTTTGTCCGAGGCCGACGCCGAGGCAAGAGGCTACGTCACCGACAGCCGTACCCTGACCCTCGACAACGTGCCACGGGCTTTGGTCAACTTTGATACCGGAGGCTTCATTAAAATGGTCGCGGAACGTGAAAGCGGGCGGTTACTGGGTGTGCAGTCCGTGGCGGGTGAGGCCGGCGAACTGATCCAGACCGCCGTGATGGCCATACGCGCGGGCATGACCGTCAACGAGATTGCCGATGAGCTGTTCCCGTACCTGACGATGGTTGAGGGTCTGAAGCTGTGCGCTCAAACCTTTACCAAGGATGTCAAACAATTATCCTGCTGCGCGGGATAAGGCAAGGCCCCATGAATGATGTGCGTGAAATCGTAAATCGGCTGGGCCTGACCGGAGAAGCGGAGGCCACGCTTCATGTGGCGCTATTGCGTGAGCTGGTCCAGGGTCGTCCGGTCACTCTTGAGCGGCTTGCAGCGTCGCTCAACTGGACGACGGACCAGGTGGTGCAGGTGCTGGAACAGCTGCCTTGCGGAACCGTCGAGTATGACGGTCAGGGACGGCTGGTCGGCTCAGGCATCACCCTGCGTGAAACGCCGCATGCGTTTGTGGTAAACGATCAGCCGCTCTACACCTGGTGTGCACTCGACGCCTTGATGTTTCCGGCTGTCATTGGCGAACCCGCACAGGTTCGGTCGCGTTGTCCCCACACCCACAAGCCGGTCACCTTGACGGTCACGCCACAGGAAGTGCTTTCGCTCCAGCCAGAGGACGCGGTTCTCTCGCTGGTTTCCGTGGCCACGGACGGCGACATTCGCAGTGCCTTCTGTTGCGATGTCCACTTTTTTGCTTCTCGATCTGCCGGGGAAGCGTGGTCCGGGGACAAACCGCACGCAAGCATTGTGACTGTTCAGGAAGGTTTCGAACTGGGTCAGGCCATTGCCCGGCAATTGCTCGACAAAGCGGAGAGTGACTGACATGACGGTGAATACTCTAAGAGCAGAACCTGACGTTGAACGCGGACCGGAAACACAAAGCCAAGGGTATGTCATTTCCCAGGCGGCCCGTTGCTGTGGTCTGTCGGTGCCGCAAATTCGGACGTACCTGGATATGCGACTGGTGCAGGCCTGCGGAAAAACCTCGGGGGGCTTTCGCTTGTTTGATTACCGCTGTCTGGAACGGCTGAAGTTCATTGGGGCTTGTCGTGAGGCAGGCCTGGGGCTCCCGGAAATCGCCGAGTTTGTTCATGCGCTCGACAACGGGGATGAGCAGCAGTGCCGCACAGCCAAGCGGCAAATACAGGATACTCTTGCCGTTAAGAGGGCGGCGCTGAATCGCTGTACCCAAGTGTTGACAAAGGCAGAGCGTGGAGCCGGGTTAAGCGATTCAATTTCGCCATAAGTGAACGCCTACACCGGAGCGGTGTCCAGAGAAAAGACACGGCTGTCTACACCTTACTTTCCCTATCGAGATATTGAGGTAACCATGAGCAGTAATACCCATCACTTACTCGAAGATGCCCAATCCCGAATGGCTGACATTTACGAGTGGCTGGAGGTGGCTGACGATAGTCGCCACCGCCTGGGGCAACCTAAACGCATCCATCAGGCCAGTTTGTCGGTGCGCATGGATGATGGCTCGCTGCGAGTTTTTCCTGCCTGGCGCGTGCAGTACGACGATACCCGTGGCCCCACCAAGGGCGGCATTCGCTTCCACCCCGATGTCACCGAGGATGAGGTCGCGACACTGAGTTTCTGGATGACGTTGAAGTGCGCTGCGGTCGACCTGCCGTTTGGTGGTGCCAAAGGGGGTATCTGTGTCGATCCGAAGACCCTCTCCCGCCTGGAGCTGGAGCGATTGTCCCGCAGCTATATCCGTGCCTTTCACGATGTGATCGGCCCTGAACGCGATATTCCGGCCCCCGACGTCAACACTAACGCCATAATCATGGGCTGGATGGTGGATGAATACGCCCAGATCGAACGTCGGCACGTGCCCGGCGTCATTACTGGTAAGCCCCTGGGACTAGGGGGCTCCATTGGTCGTGAGGAAGCCACTGGTGCAGGTGCGTTGCAGGTGTTGGACTTGTGGGTAAAACGGCAGCACCAGAAACCGGAAGATCTGACAGTGGCTGTCCAGGGGTTCGGTAACGCCGGCCAGCATTTTGCGCGCCTGGCGCACGATGTCGGTTATAATATTGTCGCATTGTCTGACTCCCAGGGTGGCATCTACAGTGATGAGGGGTTGGATCCTTCGCCCATCCTGCGTCACAAAAACCGTACCCGCGAACTCAAGGGCATGGTCTATTGCGACGATTCCGTGTGTGACCTCGCGGACACGCAGTCCCTTAGCGGCGACGAATTGCTGGAACTGGACGTCGATGTTCTGGTGTTGGCCGCACTGGAAAACCAGATAACGGACGCCAACGCAGATCGGGTCCGGGCCAGGATGATCGTGGAGATCGCTAACGGCCCCGTCAGCAGCGACGGTGACCGCGTCCTGAAGGATCGTAATATCCCGGTGATCCCGGACATCATCGCCAACGCCGGCGGCGTGATAGTCAGCCATCTGGAATGGGTTCAGAACCGGATGGGCGATTACTGGTCAGGCGAAGCCGTGGAAAAGCAACTCAGGCAGCGTCTTGAGCGTGAAGCGAATGCCTGTTTCAACCTGGCGGAGGAGAAAGCCATACCCTTGCGCACAGCCGCCTATATCCAGGGTGTCGGGCGGATTGTGGATGCCATGGCTCAACAGGGCACTCAAGGCTATTTCAATGACCAACTTGGGTGAGGTGAAAAGCGACGGTGGCGGTCATCCCCTTACTGCTGGGGTGCCCACTTCATGTCTGAACTGAACTCTTCTCTCTCTGGCATTGTCCTGTCTACGCTCACAGCCGTTATGCCAACCCTAGATTTGTCTCGTGGAGCGCACGAACAAATGTTGCGGGCTGAGTTGAAACTAAGAATCAATGATGGTCGAAATAACGTTGCAAAAAAATGTTGCTGTAAAAAAGCTGAGCAGTGCATGGATTTCAGAGGTTCGAGAAAAATTAACAACAAAAATCAGTTATGCCTACTTCGTATAACTAACTCTCAATCGCAGTAAGGGAGCAAGAGGCCCGATGGCTTGGTTGCCCCCGTCTGGTCAATGCTCATACGTGGCTCGTTTCTCAAGAGTGACAAAACAATATCAATTAGAGCCTCGTCCATCTGAGGCAGTATGGATTCGAAAATTTCTCCAACGTTGCAGAGGGCAGGTGTCGGGATAGACGGGGTGGAAAGAGCCACCCTTCGGACGAGGCTCTACACTGGTGTGTCGGAAATCCTAAACGCGGTATAGACCTGCAGCTCCTCTCAAGGAAGCCAGCAGCAATTCATCATCGTCCATCTCAGACTGTTTCTTGAGTTGCGCCATGGCCAGGGCGCCAAGGCGGAACGTCTGAGCGATCGGCAGGGGAAGGGCATAACATTTCCCTGATCCCTGAGTTGCAGAAATGAACAGCCGGTTGGGTTGGCGCTCTACCACAATGCCCTTGGTTGGTCGTTTGAATTCCGCTTTCGGCAAATAACCCAGGCACACGCAGCAAAGAAGCGGCAGATCATCCTCACCGAGCTGGAGAACGATCTTATCCTTCCAGTTGATGCGATCCCGGTCTCGAGGCGCAACCTCCAGGTTAAGAGCTGCTTGAGGCCCCATTCCGTCTTTTACCAAAACGGTTGCCTCAGCGGTAAGCGCTGCCTTTGATCCGAAACAGCGCACTTTCGCCTGGGAAGCCGGATGATTAACCGTGTCCACGGACGTACCTATGGATGCTCAATGACTGGATAACCGGTTCTGGTTCTATCTTTGATGCGCGCTGGAGTCGGATGGGCACCTCTTTTCGGGAAACCGGGTTTTCCCGCCATGCCATTCGTGGAAGCGATTTCTGTTGAGCGACAACGACGCCTGAGATCGGGCAGCTTTTCCGCCGAACCTCTCCATTTTCGAGGAATGAATAATTCGCCCTCAACTGATTTGGAAGGGTGATTCTCCGGACCAGGAGTTCGTCAGGAGAACATTTACGCCTCAGGATATCCAAAGCGGTGTTAGCCAGTTCCTCATCGCGATCTTTGAGACCTTCTGCCATAGCAACAGCCTCATCAAAAGTCAGTTTCTGAATACGGGCATGACTGGTCGCCCAAGTCCAAGACATCGATTCAAGCTCCGGCGGCATCACACGAATTTGCCGGTAGCACTCTCGCAAGTCCAACGTCTGGATGCCCGCACTCTTAAGCGCTTTCTTCAGTACTGTTTCACGCGAACCGGCCGCCTTACCCGAAGCGAGACTGCGAATCTTCAAGATCGTTTCCTTGAAGTGTGCTTTGGCCTCATTGAGCTGGTGGACAATCGCTACTGTTTGATCAGAGGCGCACACAATGCCTGCGTCACATTTCCGGCTCTGTGTGTCATCTATGGTCAGACCAACGGCGTCTACAATCGCCTGTTTGCGGGCTTGTGCGGAGTACCTGTCTTTTTCCGTGTTGCTGAACGGAGGCACGTAGACTTCGAAATCTGCCCGATGGTCACCGTCCGAAAGCGTTTTCAGTTGCTCGCAGTAATCCACCAGGGCCTGGTATGCCCGAGACAGTTGATCGATCAACTCGCCCGGGACTGAGATGGTCTCGGCAACTGAGTTTTGCATTTTGTGAGCCCTCGATTTCTGAGTACGGCACGGACAGCATCATTGCATAATCAACAGTTTGTGCATGAACTATTATACCATATAAAGTTAAAGAGCGAAGTGTTTGATTGGCCATGCGTGGCCCGTGTCAGTATCGTTGTTCCAACTGCCTGCTGGACCAAGTGAAACAGCCTTTATCTGCGAACCGGAAAACATGACGAAACTAGCGATCCCCATTAGCCGCGAAACCTTGATCGCACTCGATAAGGACAGGACAAGAATTTCCGGTTTGACCAATCCTGAACTCGCTGGACTGTTCGTTCTCTTCAAATTGGCAAACTCATCCAAGCCCTTCAATGCACCTGCAAGTGAAAGGCTTTTGGCGGACGGCTTGCGGCTCATCGGGGAGTCTAAGGAAGCAAAGTCCGAGATCGAAGATCTGCTGCAGGAGCGTATTGAGAGTTTCTTGGACCTGACGCCGGGGAACAGCGACGGTTTCTTTCTCATGTCTGTCTCGGACGTGGCCAATAAAAGCTATCTGGAGCGAGCCGACTCTTGGCGATTTGGCTGTTCGAATGAATTCAATCAGGTGTTCATTAAGAGGGGGATATTGGGCGAAGAGCGGAACGTCTCGCTGTCGGTTGAACATGATCGCCTGATAAGAGCCATCGAGGCCGAACCTGAGGAACCTATGGCGGTTCAAGGGTTTGCTGGGGTGGGCAAGACCTACCTGATAACCACGCTGGCGGCTTCATTGGATGCCAAGGGACTATCAGTAGTCGCCCTGGCACACACACGCCAACAGCTTTCAGCACTAATGGATCGCACCCAAGCCGCCCGGGGGCTTACATTAGGGGAATTGATCAATGAACTCGTCTATCCGGGAGAAGACACCCCCCGACCCGCCCGCGGATCGCGCTACCGCATGAGCCAGAAATTCAATCGAACCTATGAGCAGATGGCTCAGATTCTTGGGATTCGGCCCCTACAGCGGGCAAGGGCACCTGAGATGGCTAAAATAGCTTGGAAAACGGTGACATCATTCTGCCATAGTGCCAGCGACCAGATTACAGTCGACCACCTCCCCTCAACGATGCGGTACAACTGGTCCGCCTCAGAAAAAGCAATTCTGGTTGAGACTGCACGAACAATGTGGAACGTCATCATTGACCCACCGAGCCAGGAATCCGAGCTTCCGATGCGGATTTACCATCAGATAAAGCTCGCAGACGTCCAAGGAAAGGTGCTGCCGCCGTGGATCCGTATCGCTTTGGTAGATGAGGCTCACGACCTGCCAGAACCGATCATCCGAATCTTGGATCGAACCCCTCCACCACAGGCTACTTTCACCTTTGGCGACCGGTACCAGCACCTTTTTGGCACCGGAGGCACAGATCGACCAAGGCGATCGAGAAACCGAGAGCTGGGAGTTTCAGTCAGGGCAGGGGAGAGTACAACGAATCTCTTCAACCGCGTACTTGCTGCACACCCGGTTACTCCGGAAATGGAGTTTGTCGGTATCAGGCCAGAGAACACGCAGGTTTTGTCGTATCAGAGTCTCCCGACACCAAACGGGAATTGCGCCATTATTTTCCGTTCCTACTGGGCTCTGTTCGAACAATTCCAGCGCTGCGCTCACGACAGGTCTTCCTTCCGGCTAATGCCTGGTTCTGAAAAAGCCCTCCAGTGGTTTATGGCAGACGTGATCGAGCTTTATAACCATGGTACTCGGCCGAGTTTTCCGAGCTTGTTCCAGTACGGATCGTTCGACGACCTCGTAAAGCGTGAGTCAGAATTTGCTGATATTACCAGGGTGGTTGATTTGCTGACTCGTGGGTATCAGCTTCAAAATCTGAACGAGTCACTTTCTCGTCAGATCCACGATAACTCCAATATTCTGTGGCTGGGGATGCCAGAGCACACCAAAAATATGGAGTTCGATAAGGTTGTTATCGCCGATGATTTTTTCAGTCAAACCAACATGATTAAAAAAGAGGCGTTAGTTTCGAGCGTCTACACAACCATCTCGCGAGTCAGAGCCGAGCTCTACGTGCCAGAGGCTTTTGATGCATGGATCAAGCAGCTTTCCTCGAATTGAGGAACGTTTAAACAACGCGCCGCTAAACTGAGGGTTGGCAGACAAACGTAAAAAACCTACTGAAAAATGTGATAATTCAATGGATTGGGCGTGTTTCTGGGGAATTTTTCACGTTTGTCTGCCAACCCATCAAACTGATTTAGCACCGCCATTTAATCGTTCTAATAACTGATTAATCTGTTTGGCGTGCCGTTCGGCGAGCCCATCCAATTGAGTCCTCAGTACACCCAGCTCCTTGGTGAGAGTTTCGTTCTCATTTTTTTCTTCTTTCAGTGCCTGAAGTGCAGCGTCCTTCAAGGCCTGTTCATGATGGTACTTTTCCTGGGCGACAGCTAACGACCGCTCGAGTTCTGAAACCTGACGTCGGAGAATATCCATATCCTTACGTGTGGTTTTTAGCTCAGAAGATAATTTAATGCGTTCGGCACGAACATAGCCAAGGTCGTCTTCGAGCTCCTGCAGCATAGACTGGGCATCAAGCAACTCGGATCTCGCTTTTTCCTGTTCCTTTTGGCTGGCCTTGATGTCCGAAGCTGTTTGCTGTTGGACATGCCTTTCAGTCTTGTCGTACAAATCAAGAGCTAACTGGCGCACGAAGTCCATCAACGGTGAAGACAAGTCTTTCAGGGACTGTTCAATATCTTTGGGGAGCGCCTGAGCTCTGGAGCTTGGCCGCCCTTGGTTGCGTTCAGCTTCGCAATACTCCTCCCACACCCGAAGAAGACGGTCTGGTGATCCACTCCCGGTCATTTTTCGGAGCCCAAAGCCTGTAATGCGGCGACCTGCTTTCTGTAATTTTTTTCCGGCCTCAATGATGGCTTCGTTGGATGTCTCGGGAGGTCGCATGGCTTATCCTTCATCCGCTATCTCACTGCCCAGAGAATAGCAAAGAAACAAAAGAAACGAAACAAACGAACAAACAAACTATTACTGAATTCTGAAAACCTACTCCATGTGTTCGGTCAGCGCTTTTAATTGAGCTTTGGAAACGGTGCTGTCGCAGTCTGCTAACTGGATACAATAGGCATTCCGATACTTCTGGCCCATAGGAGCAAGCGGGTCATAGCCATTTAACTGGTCAAGCCTGCGAAACGCGCCACACCGTGAACAACGCGGCCTATCGATGCAATGAACGTTGGATTGATTGTTGGACATTATCGGGTTTCCAAGTCTTTCGTTTCTCCGGCATGTACTCTGGAGTCGATAAACCGTGAGCGGTCTCCTGCTCCGAGTGCAAAACCTCGGATTAATGAACTCCTGACGGCGCTTCCAGGCTAAGTTGATCGTTGGCAAGTCTATAGTAGAAACCGTCGGATAGCATGGAAGTGACAGTCGCCCTGAAACCGATGGTAGAGACCTTTTGTGTAGATCAAGGCCGCCGGAGACTCTAATACAATTGAACTGTACGTTGGCGACTCTGAATTTGAAAGCCGCAGAATCGAACCAGTTCCTGGTCGACGTCGTTGGAACCTTTCCGTAGTCGATATGAGACATTGCATGTGAAAAAGCCCTCACGAATCGGCTGACTTAACCACAAAACGGCAAGACAATCGAAGATGGTTTTTTATACCAGATCAGCCTTTTGTCTCTTACAAACCGGAGTCCGTCGCAACCTCCCGTTAATCGCATCATTGATCAGCCTGTCTTTTCCTTTCTTTTCCTACCTTAACCTTACATAACCTGGCACGGCTTCGCCGCGCATTGCTCGGGACGGAAAAGCCCTCTCGGACCTGGGGCCATTCTCTGGAGTCGCGGGCTGGCAATCAGCGAGACTCAAGGCGGATCTGGTATAACAATGCATAATCTGAAGGCAGGGGTCGCCTCTCGCGCTCTGAATAAATATACTGTGTATCCATACAGTGACTCAGTCGGAACGCAAAGATGTTGATCAAAGAAATATTCCGTCCCGCCGAACAGTTCCAACGTTCGATTGCGCTCTACGCGGATACCGTCAAAGCGGGCTTTCCATCGCCAGCCCAGGACTACATTGAAAAGACTCTGTCCTTGGATGACCTCTGCATTCGCACGCCGGCCGCCACCTTTTTTGTCCGCGCTTCAGGTTCATCGATGGAAAAAGCCGGCATTCATGACGGGGACGTGCTGGTGGTTGATCGCAGCCTCCCGCCTGGACACCGGAAGATCGTCATTGCCTCTGTTGACGGGGAATTTGTGTGCAAACGACTCGATTTGAGCGTCCCTAGCAAACCCGTCCTCCGAGCGGAGAGTGACGATTACCCGGACATCACGCTTCGCGATGAGGATGAACTCGAGATTTTCGGGGTCGTAACCACCGTCGTGCATGCACTCTGAAATGAAACAGATATTCGCCCTGTGCGATGTGAACGCGATGTACGCGGCCTGTGAAACCGTGTTTGATCCCTCACTGGTCGGCCGTCCAGTTGTCGTGGCTTCGAATAATGACGGATGCGCGGTGGCGCGCAATGCCGAAGCTAAGGCGCTGGGTATCAGGATGGGACAGCCGATCTTCGAGTTGCGGGAGCACGTGGAGAAAAACGGCCTGGTGGTTTGCTCTTCAAACTATGCGCTCTACGGCGACATGAGTTTTCGCTTCATCCAGACCCTGGCGACGTTTTCGCCCGGGGTCATGCCTTACAGCATCGATGAGGCCTTCCTTGATCTGACAGGCATCGAATCGGTCGTGTCCTATGAGGATTTCGGGCATCAAATCAAGAACGTGGTGAGGCAATGGACCGGTCTGCCGATTTGCGTGGGCGTAGCGCCCAGCCCCACGCTGGCAAAGCTGGCCAATCATGGCGCCAAAAAGTACCCGGCGACCTGTGGGGTGGTGGATCTGACCGATCGAGACCGGCAGCGCCGTCTGCTCAAGCTGGTGCCGGCCGGCGAGATCTGGGGAATCGGCTCCAAGCTGAGCAAGAGGCTGGCGGATCTTGGCATTCAAACGGGGCTCCAGCTGGCGGACGCCGATCCCAAATGGATCCGAAAGTATTTTTCAGTCGTTGTAGAGCGCACCGTCAGAGAACTGAACGGCGTTCCGTGTCACGAAGACCTCCTGGAAGTGGCCCCGGCAAAAAAGCAGATCCTCTGCTCAAAATCTTTCGGCACGCCGGTGACCGATCTGGACTCGATGCTTTCGGCGGTCTCCCACCATGCGACTCGAGCCGCCGAAAAGCTCCGCAGGGAAAATCGTGAATGTGGCTACTTGGCAGCGTTTATGTCGACCAGTCGGTACCGGTCGGGCGAGCATTATGCGAACCAGAAGGGCATTGCTCTGCCGTATCCAACCGCGGACACCCGCGAGATCTGCAGACAAGCTGTGACTCTCGCCAAAGCACTCTGGCGCGATGGCTGTAAATACAACAAAGCAGGTATCGTGCTTTCCGACTTTCGAGTGCCCGGTGCGTGCCAGTCCGACTTTTTCAGTCGAATTGAGGACGACAAGCGAGATCAGGAGCTGATGCGGACCCTGGACAAAATCAACAGCATCTCCGGCAAGAATACCGTTCAGTTCGGGCGACAAATTCACAAAAACAAAAGCTGGCAAATGCGCCGGGAAAATCTATCCCCCGCGTACACGACTAGGTGGTCCGATATACCCGTAGCCCGAAGCTGACTCGCCGATCTAGTCGTCGGCGCTCGCTGGCGTACCCGGCCTGGACAGCCACTCGTGTAAAACTTCCGTGAATTTCGGGTTTATCAGGTAACCAATCGATGAGTGGGGGTTGGATTTGCCGTTGCGGACATTCAGGTTGTAGATAGGGTGGATATCGCGAATACCACCACTGACCATGCCGAGCTTCATCATGTCCTTGTAGTCGTTGAGCAGCTTTCCATCGTGCGAAATGTAATCGTCTTCCGCAGCAATGTTGCACCACTGACGGATGTTAGTCGGGTATTTCTTGCGTCCTGCGTGATCAGCCCCTTTCAGCTTTGCCTTCACATTTTCGTCGCTCAGTGGCGAACCCAGCGTGATGAAAAGGTCGACTTTTTTATTGCTTCCGTACTGATGACGGTACTCACCATAGTGGGAAAACTTCCAGAGATTGTCGTAGCTGATCATGGTGCCCAGGCTGTGAGCTACGAGGAGAATCTGATCATCGTTATCGAAGGCAGCCTGGAGCCGGGGAGTGAGTGTGTTTCGGATGTCGCTGCCAAAATAGGATTCTTCTTCCTCCCAGTAATGCGCCATGTCGGGCGCCACGGCGGCGATTAGCGGCTGAGCCAAGTGCAGCTTGCCCAAAACGGCCGAAAATGTGTCAGCCAACGCTTCCTTCAGAAACCCGGCTTTTGACACCTTTTTATAGGTCGATTTTCCGAATTGACCTTTGGTGTAGCCTTTCAGAGTCTCGAGGGCCTCAAAGCGACTGGCCGGGTCTTCATCCGGTACGCCAAGGAAAGCATTCGAAAAATTGCCGTAATAGACGAATTCCTTGGTGACATTGTCGAAGAGCGTTTGTCCTGCGTCACCAAAATCTCTGTGAAGTCCGTGGGAAACAGACTCGTACCAGAGCGCCTTCAGATCGTTTTCGGCTGGCTTCTGGGCTCGTCCGTGAATGAAGATTATTTTCTTGGCCATGGGTTTCTCCGTTGTGCGTTCATGCAATGTGCGGGAAGCGGCTTTATTGCCAACTCTCGCGGAGCACAACTCAGTGGGGAGAACCACAGCATCCGTTATGTTTTAAACCCAATAATACCGAGAGGCTTCCTTACTTCACGAGGTAAAGCTGACGTACAGTTTAGACGACCGAACGGCGATAGGCACTGCTGTTCCGAAGCATCACTTCCGAAACCAGTAACCTCAAGTCCTCGGTGGACATGCTTTTGGAAACGACTCTCGCACCGGTGTTCACAATCCTGAGCCGCGTTGTCTGAGGCACGTTAGGATCCGCCGTCACCATGACTTTGAAGATTTCCTGATTCGGATGCGTCCTGTCATGTCTCAGCCATTCAAACAGCTTGATCCCATCCACTTGCGGCATGTGGTAGTCGATTAACAGCATGTCGTAGGTCGATTCCTCTAAGTGGGCGATGCCCAGGACCGGGTCATTACAGGTGGTCAGCTGAACCTGACTGATAACCCCGGTTTTAGGGGAAAACCTACGGGTCATCTGCTGGAGATATGCTCCGTTGTCATCCATCAACAGCACACGCAACCTGTGATCGCCGGCGCCAATGAATGAATAATCGATATTCAGATCAGTTGCCTGATCAATGGTAGATTCTGAGCGATCAATCCCTGCACCATCAAATTTCCGCCCACTCTGTTCCATCAGAATGCGGTACGACATTAGATAATTACCTCTACAACCAATTTGACTCTCACAATTCATCCACGTTAACCACGCGTAATGATTGGATTAAATCGAGTGTATTAGGAGGCTATTTGGAGATCTGTAGGATAAATAAGACAAATGTAAAAAAATATTACATTGCCTGCAGTGCTTCAAAATGACGCATGCCCAGGAACACGCTCTCCTGCCGGGTTTCGACGTTTAATTTCGTGCAAATTCTGCTTACGTAGGAATGAACCGTTTGTGGGGAAATATCCAATTTTGTGGCGATGTTCACAGATTTCTGACCGCAGCATAACTCGCGCAGAACCAATCGCTCACGCTCTGACAGGCAATCGAATATGGAGGATGAAGAATGCTCAAAATCATTGCATACCATAAGGCCGCTCCCACAGCCGGCAAGGATGCTCTCCACACGTTTCACAGTATCATCAAGGGAATGATTCAAATCGATGACCGTGTGGACGCCGCGCGCGAGCAAAACTTCAGGACGGGCATGCGATCCTAGTACCACTATCCGGGCACCAGGATGACGATTTACCAATGGCCCTAGATTTCTGAAGGAAACCTTGTTCAGCTGCTCGATGTCGATCAGGACTAGTTTCGATTCTTGGGTAGTCTTTGCGGTGTCGATGGACAATTGGGTGGCAATGTTTAATTGCGGCAGCTGCTTTTTTAAGCCCATCTCCAGCATGTCCAGCATCAAGCGATGCTGATGAATAATAAGAATATCCTGATCCATCCGTAGACCTTTGCTATACCTGAAACGTGATGGAGCCCATCAACCGATCGTTCCGCTGGTCAATATTGAGACTCCCACAACTCTTTTCGATTTCATCCAATGCCAGCAACAACAAAGCGTTCCGGAACAGAGTCTCACTGTCCCGTGCCGAAAGCGGATCCAGATACGAATCACCAAAACATCCACCTGCATCGGCGTTTAACGTCATGCAACCCTTTTCCCTGGTAACGTCAAATGAGGGTCCTTTCTCGCCCTTACATCGTGTAATCAGCTCCAATGAGAGGGCCAAAGGAATCTTTGGATTGTGCTTGTGACGGGTCGGTTTATCGCTTTCGGCCCTGATCTTCACGGCCGCGCGAAGAAAATCGAGCGAGAGACGATCATCTTCATCAATAGGCAGCAGCCCTACATCAGTCCAGTGCGCCTCGTACTCAATCGCGATTTTTGTCACCACATCCCGATATTTCTCAGCTATGTGAGCAGGAATAGCCAAGGTTTCGCACACAAGACGGACATCCTTCATCCGACTCTCAATGAAGGCCTCGCGCCACACATTTACAAGTTCCTGGGTTTTTTCATCCTCAGCTTTTTTTCTTAGCTGATTAGCCCGGGCATGTTCCACCATTTCAACTACTGTTTCGGGCTTCCAGGGCTTTTCGATGTACCCAATCACACCCGCATCGTTCACACATCGGCGCAAGGGTTCAACGTCTGCATAGGCGGTTGTGATTAACAACTGAGTGTGTTCGCATCGACGCCGAATTTCGATAAGCACCGAGTCGCCGGCCATCTTCGGCATTCTCTGATCGGAGATAATTACGTCGAATTCCAGGCCTTTATCCAGCGCGTCCAGCGCTTCCTCGCCGCTGATGAACGTATGGACATCGAATCGATCGCCAAACTCCCAATGGAACATCTTCAGCGTCTGAGGCTCGTCGTCGATCAATCCAACTCGTATTAGATCCATCAGCCTGCAAGCTCCGCCGGAAAAAGATCTCTTTTCGCTTTCTCAGCCCAGATTTGCCCCAGCAAGGACTCTACTTTTTCGAAAGCTTCATCCAAACCACAAATTGCAGCCACATCCAGACGATTCAATGCTGCACGGATGTGCTGTGCCGTTGGTTCGGACATCGCCAATAAGGAGATAACTTCGCCTTTGCACTCAGTCTCAGCGCGCTCAAGCCAATCGAGAGTAGGCTCAATCATGACCAGGATGTCGGCCTGCGGAAGAATGCTCCCATCGCAGTAGCGGAAAGGGATAATGTCACCAAACTCGGACAAGTCGTGCTTGAAAGGATTTTTCTCGGGTTGTGCACATACGATGCGCGGGTTCCAGTTCGGCATGCTCGTCCCTGCTTGCAAGTGTTTCTTGGCTTTGGAGTCCCAGAGCCTTAATACTAATCAACTTTCTGATGGCAGAAAATGTGGAACGACAGCGCATTTTCAAATTTGGGTGGTTCGACACGCAGAAAGTGACATAAAATCGCTAACATGTTGTTTAAATGATGTTTTCAGAAAGGACTCTAATATGGGCCACAGCACAACGGAGGAGGTCAAAGTAGCCGGCATGACCTGTCTTGTCTTCAACAAGCAGGCGCCTGGTACTCCAGTGGTTCTGATTCACGGTCTGCTCTGTTCAATCTATTTCTGGTGGCCTGATCACCTTTCCGTATTTGGAGATCGTCCGATATATATCATCGGGCTTCCTGGACATTATCCGGCAACTCCACTTTCTTCATCCACCAAGCTTTCGGCGGACAGCTTGGCCGAGGCAGTCATACAGCAGGTGGATCAGCTATTAACCCCAGAATCGTCCTTCATTCTTGTAGGCCACTCTACTGGTGCGCACGCTGCCATCGCCGCGGCAGCAGTTTGTCCAGAGAGAGTAAAGGCTCTTATCTCCATAGGTGGCGCCACTACTGGCAAAGAGGAGGGTGGAATTTATGCCCTGTTTCAATGGATGGCAAACAAACTGGGTGCCTTTGGTCGCGCTTTGATTGCCCCCTCACTGCGTGCCAGTTCGCTGACCGCGGGCATACACAAAAGCTTTATCGGGGACGTCATGGCCGAGCCCCAAAAGGTCATCAACCGTCCCGACTTCCAGGCCTACTTACCCTATTATTTCCCCGCGCTTCAAAAGATCAGCGGTGCATCGATGGGCATTTACTTTCGCGATTTGGCCAACATGGATCTCAGCGCTACCATCCCCAACATTCAGTGCCCAGCACTGGTGATGTGCGGCAACTGTGACCCTTACGTTTCAGTCGAACGCACGAAGGAGCTTGCCAATAAGTTTCCGGACGGCCACCTTGCACTAATGGACAATAGCGGGCACATGCCGATGTTTGAAAACTGGCCTGAATACGAGACGGCAATTACATCATTCATGGACCGCGTGCTGAGCAGAAATTGAATGCTAACCAAACTCTATTCCATGCTGGGACAGTTCAGTCCCGCATTTCGAGACCTCAGCCATCTCGAGGAGCACCATAAAAGCTTTGAGGCTCAGAACTGGATCGATCGGGCGTACCTGAATCAAATCGGCTGTATTATTAGCATTATCATTGTCACGCTCGGCGTACCCCTCGATTACATCGTCTACCCCGAATACTTCGTCGAATTTGCAGCGCTTCGTGTCGGCGAGGTGGTGTTTCTGTCGATTTTGTTTTTTGTCACGACCCTTGATTCCATGAGGCCTCACGTCTTTAAAATCACGGCTATCTTTACGGGATCAGTCATCGCCACCGTGGCCGTGATTATCTACGTCACCGAGGGCGCGGTCTCACCGTATTACGCCGGCATCAACCTGGTTCTAATCGGCATCGGTTTCATTATGGGCCTGACTTTTAAAGAAGCCCTCGCATACAGTTTATTAGCGATTTTTTCCTACCTGTTTGTCAGCGTTCTGGCCGGTGTTCCGGATGGGTCTTGGCGCATAGTCATCATCAACGGATATTTTATTTTTCTGACCGGCGTCATTGCCGTGATCGCCGCCTATTTCGGCTACAGAGTCCGGTTCTATTCCTATGCCCAGGAAGTCGAGTTACTAAAATCCAATACGGCACTCCAGGAAATGGATCGTCGAAAGTCCGAATTCATCGCCAATGTTTCCCACGAACTACGGACGCCAGTGGCTGTAATCGTTGGACCCGCAAAACATCTCCTTGAGCAGCAGTCTGACCAGTTACCTCCCTCAGCAAGAAAAGTCGTTGAACAAATCGTTCGCAACGGAGGCCGGTTGATCAAACTCGTGAACGATTTGTTGGAGCTCATGGTTCTTGAGAACACAACGCTTGCCAAGGATAGCTACACACGGGTTGACCTAAAATCCATCCTCAATATTTGCACAGATCAGCTCGGGCCTTTGTTCGGCAGCAATAACAGCCGGGTTCTCAATGCCGTTACCCCGCGTCATCCCGTATGAGGGTTGGCAGACAAACGTGAAAAATAGCCCAAAAACACTCTCAACCTATTGAACTACCAGTTTTTGGTCACCCAACCCCAGAGTTCATGCCATTCTGCCCGATAAGCGGAACTTGGCCTTGTTGTCGTCCTTGCAGGCTCTACTCGACCGGGGACTGACCATGGCGAATGCGGATTGCCTGGAAGACGCCGTGCCGAAGACCTGGCTGGTTTCGAGTGAAGATGCTACGGCGTTGTGGAGTGCTCGGCGCCAGCTTTTTTAAGCCGGTTGCCGGTCACTCAGCAAGGGTGTCTACCAGGGCGACAATACGCTGAAGGCCTCCTGTCTCTGAAGAAGTGAGGAGTTACCTGTCTCACTGGAAGGAGAAGTTCCTTAGCTGGCCTCGGAATCCGCGTGATGTTGCATATTGATCTGGCGCAAACCTGGCTAATGTGTAACTGACGCTTGTCTATATGATTAGCTTACGATTTACTGTTACTGAATCAGCAATAGCAGGACAGTGACATGGAACAAACCCCTCGAGATCAGTTTCCTTTCATCAATGCCCGGGTAGCAAGACGCTGGCGCAAGTTGCTGGATGAGCGCCTGAAAGACCTGGGGGTTACCCAGGCTCGCTGGTTCACCATGATCTGCCTGCAGCGTGGTGGTGGAGGATTGACCCAGCGGGAGTTAGCCCATTTGATGACCATCGAGAATCCGACATTGGTCCGCCTGCTTGACAGCCTCGAGGAGCAGGGTCTGATTGAACGCCGGCCCTGTAAGCGTGATCGGCGCGCCAGGCTGCTGTATCTTACCCATGCCGGTGAGCGCTTTATGAGCGATCTGAATGAGCGGGCGAATGTGTTGCGAGAGGAGATGCTGAAAGGCATTGAAAATACCGACCTGGAAGTCGCCCTGCGTGTTTTTGAGCGGGTTATGGAAAATTCCGCCAACCTCAAAAATTCCTGAACCCGAGACATTTTTCAGGCGCGGGCGACAAGATTAGGATTGGAGCATTCCGCAAATTCCGCCGGCACAGGACAATTCCATCACGGCTGGCAGTCAATTATTAAGTGTGTTACGTTTAGTTTATACTGAACGAAATGAACATAATGTGCGGCAGTCGTCCTAGCCTTTTTGGCCGATCATCGAATTAACGGGCATGGGAAGGTGGGGCAGCATCCGGGAGTAAGTTCTTTGCAACCGGTTCAACCCGCCTTGGCAGAGGGCGCTTCATTGAAATCTCGACGTGGCAAAAAGTGTTATTGGAGTTGGTGCTCAGGTTTGTTGCTGGGCTTCCTTGTGACGTCAGCTTCCGCCGACGGCCTGCTGTCCCTGAAAGTGGAAAACGATGCCTTTTCCGCCGGTGGCGATGGTCAATACACCAACGGCGTAGAGGTGATCTGGGCCTTTGAGCCCCCGGATCGACATTGGACCCGCCGTCTTGCGGACGTCATTCCGGGCTGGTCTGGCAGTACTCTTGCGGGCGTAACGTACCGGCTCGGGCAACAGATCTATACGCCCGAAGATATAGAGGTCGAAACGCTTATTAAAGATGACCGCCTCTATGCCGGCCTTTTGTTTGGTGGAATTTCGCTACTGAGCGAAAGGGAGCACGGTGGCTTGCGTTTGGCAGACAGCCTGCATATCGACGTGGGCATCGTAGGACCGGCTTCCGGTGCTGAGGTAGTCCAACGAAATTTCCACGATCTTATTGCGGCAGACAAGCCGAGGGGTTGGGACAACCAGCTTGAGAACGAGCCAGTGATTAATTTTGGTTATGAACGGGCCTGGCTTAAACAACAGGATGTCGCTGAGCTAAGCCTGGAATATGGACCGTCTGCCGGGTTTGCGCTCGGCAACCTGTATACCTACGCTTCCAGCGGCCTTGGGTTTCGTTTGGGAGAGGGGCTTGATCGTAGTTTCGGCATTCCGTCAGTCGCCCCCGCACAAGGCGGGCAATCTTCTTTTCGGCGGGATCGGGGCTTTAGCTGGTACGTCTTCGCTGCCGTAGAAGGGCGCTATACAGCACACAACCTGCTGCTCGACGGCAACAGTTTCGAGGACAGCCACTCCGTTGACAGTCGTGAGTGGGTTGGCGATGCTCAGGTGGGTGCGGCATTGACCTGGGATCGCTGGCAGATCGCCTACACCTACCTGTGGCGCAGCGAAGAATTCGAGGAAAAGGACGGCGTCGATCAGTTTGGATCGATCGTTCTGTCTACCTGGTTATAAGTGAAGGCATGAATTGAACGGTTTTTGAGTCTTTTGCCCATTCAGAGGTTAGTTATATGCAGACAGAGAAGAGTTTGATGGTGCGGCTATTTGGGGTCCGCATGTTGCCAATGTGGTTGGCGGTTCTTTTGCTGGCTGGTTGTGACAATTCCTCCGGTCAGGCAAAGGCTGAACGGTCAGCGCCGCCGCCTCCGGAAGTCGGGGTTGTTGAAATGCAGCCGCAGCGTGTGAACCTTTCAATGGAACTGCCGGGCAGGACCGCCGCTTACCGTATCTCGGAAGTGAGGCCGCAAGTCACGGGCATTTTGCAGGAGCGCTTGTTTGAACAAGGCGCCCAGGTCAAAGCAGGTGAGGTCCTCTACCAGATCGACCCCAACCGATACCGTGCTGCCCATCAACGGGCCCAGGCAGAACTGGAGCGCGCACAGGCCGAATTGCGACAGGCTCAGCGGGAGTGGGCACGTACGTCAGACTTGTTTGAGAAGAATGCGGTCAGCAAGCGTCAGCGTGATGAAGCGCTATCGGCCTTGGAGGCAGCCCGGGCGGATGTCTCCCGATCCGAGGCGATGGTCGAAACGGCGGGTATCGAGCTGGCGTATACCGAGGTCAAGGCTCCCATCGCCGGGCGCATTGGCCCGACACTGTACACGGAGGGTGCACTGGTAACCGCCAATCAGCCCCAGGTCCTGGCGCGCGTGGTTCAGCTTGATCCCATGTATGTCGATATTCAGCTACCGGTCGAAAAACTGGCTCGAATTCGGTCGTCTCTGAAGGAGGGCGCGGCTTCTAAGGCCGGCCCAAATGAAGCCGAGACTGTTTTGTTGCGCGAAGACGGTACCCCCTATCCGCATAAGGGACGCGTTGACGTTACGGATGTAACCGTCAACCAAAGCACCAGTTCGGTCACTGTGCGGGCGGTTTTCCCCAATCCTGACGAAGACCTTCTGCCTGGAATGTACGTGCGCGTTCGCCTGAGCGAGGGGGTACGGGAGAACGCCATTCTGGCGCCGCAGCAGGGCGTGAGTCGTAATCCGCAAGGCGCGGCCACGGCGTTGCTGGTCAACCCGGAGGGTGAGGTTGTCGCCCGCCAGTTAGAGGCAGAGCGGGCCATTGGCGCTTTCTGGCTGGTGGAAAAGGGGTTGGAGCCGGGGGATCGCCTCATCGTCTCCGGTCTGCAAAAGGTTCGGCCAGGAGCCAAGGTGAAGCCGGTTGCTGCAGATATTCCATTACATCCCACCCAAAACCAGCAAGCCCGTGGCAAGGATAGTTCACAGAAAAGCGCCTCCGACGACGAGGGCCCCGCACAATGATTAATTTCTTTATTTCCAGGCCCGTTTTTTCCTGGGTTCTGGCCATTGTCGCCATGTTGGCGGGCATCATGGCGATCTTCGTTTTGCCGGTCCAGCGATACCCGTCGGTGGCGCCGCCGGCGGTGGAGATTCAGGCCGATTATCCTGGCGCCTCGGCGGACACCGTGTCCAATACTGTGGTTCAGGTCATCGAACAAGAGATGACCGGCCTCGACAATCTGCTCTATATGGGGTCGACAGCGGATTCCTCAGGCCACGCTACGGTTACTCTCACCTTTGCGGCGGGCACCGATCCGGACATTGCCCAGGTCCAGGTGCAGAACAAGCTCAAACTGGCGGAACCCCGACTCCCGGAAGTGGTGCGCCAGCAGGGGATCAGCGTCGAGAAATCCAGCACCAGTTTTCTGATGGTAATGGCATTCGTCTCTACCGACGGTCGCCTCAGCAAGCTGGATATCGCCGATTTTATCAGCTCCGAGTTAGCCGAACCCATTGGACGGGTGACTGGTATCGGCAGCGTGCAGGTTTTCGGCTCTGAATATGCGATGCGGATTTGGCTGGACCCTTCGGCGTTGACCAATTACGGCCTGACCGTCGCCGACGTGAGCGCCGCCATCGAGGCGCAAAACGCCCAGGTCACCGCCGGCCAGCTCGGCGGGCTGCCCGCGGTCGAGGGTCAGCAGCTCAATGCCACGGTCACCGCCCAGACCTTGCTCACCTCAACCGAAGAGTTCCGCAACATCCTGCTCAAGAGTATGCCCGACGGGTCCCGGGTGCGCCTGGGGGATGTTGCCCGCGTTGAGCTGGGCGGCGGTGCAGTCCAGATTGACACTTTCTACGATGGCGAGCCGGCAGCCGGCCTTGGCATCAATCTGGCGCCGGGTGCCAACTCGCTTGCGGTCACAGAGGCTGTTAAAGCGCGGCTCCAGGAGCTCGAGCCGTATTTTCCGGAAGGGGTGGAAATTCGGTATCCCTACCAGACGGCCCCCTTCGTGGAGGCCTCCATCGACGCGGTGGTCACAACCATCATCGAGGCAATCGCCCTGGTGGTCCTGGTCATGCTCGTATTTCTCCAGAGTTGGCGGGCTACCCTGATACCCGCCATCGCAATCCCGGTGGTGCTGCTCGGCACCTTTGCGATCATGGCGGCTTTCGGCTTTTCCATCAACATGCTCACTCTCTTCGGCCTCGTATTGGCGATCGGCCTTCTGGTGGATGATGCCATCGTGGTGGTTGAGAACGTCGAGCGTGTGATGCATGAGGACGGCCTGAGCCCGATGGAGGCGACGCGCAAGTCCATGGGGCAGATTGCCAGCGCGCTGATTGGCATCGGTGTGGTGCTGTCTGCTGTGTTTATCCCGATGGCCTTCTTCCCGGGCTCCACCGGGGCAATCTATCGGCAGTTTTCCCTGAGTATTGCCGGTGCCATGGTTCTTTCGGTGCTGGTGGCTCTGATTCTCAGCCCCATGCTGTGCGGTCGGATACTCAAGCCCACGCATGAAAGAACCCTGTTGCAAAAACTGTTCGGCTGGTTTGAAGCAGGCCTGGCGCGACTGACCCGGGGGTATGTCCGGCTGGTTGGCCATACGGCGCGCCATGCCTGGCTCTACACCTTTGCGTTTCTGGGCATCGTCGGCCTGGTGGCCGTTCTCTTTGTACGGTTGCCCGGCGGATTCCTGCCCGCGGAGGATCAGGGGTTCGTCGTGGTGCAGTATCAGTTGCCCGCCGGTGCGACTCAGCAACGCACAATCGATACCATTGAGGTTATCGAAGATTACTTTATGGAGCAGGATGAGGTGCAGGGCCTCTTCACCATCGCTGGTTTCAGCTTCGCTGGCCGGGCGCAGAATGCAGGGCTGGCGTTCGTTAATCTCAAGCCATGGAGTGAGCGTGATCCTGAGACGCAAAGCGCCGGCGCTATCATTCAGCGGGCGAACCGGGCGCTTGCCGGGCTGGTCCGTGATGGGCGGGCTTTTGCTTTCAACTTGCCACCGATACCGGCATTGGGGCAGGCCCTGGGTTTTGAGTTGCGTTTGCAGGATCGTGGTGCCATTGGGCATGAAGCGCTCATGGCAGCGCAAGGTCAGTTGCTGCAGTTGGCGGCCGAAAGCCCCGTTTTGACCAGTGTGCGTCCCAACGGTCTGGCGGACAATCCCCGCTACAAAGTCGACATCGATCATGAAAAGGCACAAGCCCTTGGCATAGAGCTTTCCGAGATCAGTCGGCTTTTGTCGGTGACCTGGGGCTCGCAATACGTTAACGATTTTCTCCATGAGGGGCGGGTCAAGCGAGTCTATGTTCAGGGTGATGCCCCTTTCCGTATGCTGCCTGAGGATTTCGAGGCCTGGTATCTGCGAGCCGCTGACGGAGAGATGACCCCGTTGAGCGAAGTGACGAACGGGCGTTGGGAATATGGATCACCACGCCTTGAGCGTTTCAACGGTGTTCCGTCCCGCCAGATTCAGGGTGAGCCGGCGCCGGGCTACAGTACCGGTGAGGCCATGGCCGAGGTTGAGCGTTTGATCGCTCAACTCCCGGACGGTGTGGCCGGAGCCTGGAGCGGCCTGTCCTATCAGGAACGCCAGGCCGGTGCCCAGGCACCCCTGCTCTACGCGCTGTCGGTACTGGTGGTGTTTCTGGCGCTCGCCGCGCTCTACGAAAGTTGGACCATCCCCATATCCGTCATGTTGGCGGTGCCATTGGGCGTTCTTGGGGCGGTACTTGCAGCCATGGTGCGGGGCCTCCCTAACGACGTCTTCTTCCAGGTTGGCATTCTGACTACCGTTGGTGTCACTGCCCGCAACGCCATACTTCTGGTGGAATTCGCCCGAGCACTCGAGGATCAGGGAATGAAGCTGATTGAGGCAACCAAGGAAGCGGCGCGAGTGCGCTTGAGGCCAATTCTGATGACATCGGTTGCTTTCAGCATGGGTGTGCTGCCGCTCGCTTTCGCCAGCGGGGCCGGTGCAACCACGCGTATTGCGATAGGTACGGCGGTTCTTGGCGGCATGATTTCGGCAACGATACTGGCGACGTTCTTTATTCCACTGTTCTATGTGGTCGTTCGACGTATCACGGATTTTCTGAGTGGCACCAGAGACCAGGACGGCTCGGCATCGGCCGCTCCCGAACGTGCAGACGGAGGTGTGGCTGATGACCGTTAAGGTATTGCTGACCACTTTGATGGCGTTGTCGCTTGGTGGCTGCTCACTCGCGCCGACTGTTGAGAAACCCGAGCCGTCGGTGCCGGAAAACTGGACGTCCGCACGACTTTTGGCGGACGAGAAACTCCCCCTGGACTGGTGGCGAGGCTACGGCGATCCGGCACTTGTCACGCTTGTTGAGGAGGCGCTTGATGCCAACAGCGATCTGCAGCTCGCGGCTGCCCGGGTTGCCGAAGCACGGGCGCTCCTTACCGGGCAGCAGGCAGAGCAATACCCGCTTCTGGAGGTGGAGGGCTCCGCGGTGCGCCAGGGACCGAGTGAGGAGGCCGTCAACAGTACCGGTGGTCAACCCTTCAATGATATCCAGGTTGGCGGTGTTCTATCGTACGAGCTGGATCTCTGGGGGCGGCTCGCGAATGCCAGCGAAGCGGCCCGGGCACGGCTGCTGGCCAGCGCAGCGAATCGCGAGGCCGTCCGACTAGCCGTGATTGGTGAGGTGGCCAATGGTTACTTCAATTTGCGAGCCCTTGACCGTCAGATTGAGATCGCGGAACGCACCGTATCGTCCCGCCGCGAATCGGTTGCTTTGCAACGGTCCCTGTTTGAAGGAGGCGAGATTAATGAATTGGCCCTGCGGCAGGCAGAATCCGAGCTTGCCGCTGCAGAGTCGGAGCTTCCGAGGCTTCGCCAGCAGCACACCCTTCAGCGAAACGCCTTGGCAGTGCTTCTGGGACGAGAGCCACGACAGATTGTACGGAGTGATATTGCCGTAGCGGATACCATCGGTGATATTGATGTTCCAGCCAGCATTCCTGCCGGCAGGCCGGCGGATCTGATGGTCCGGCGACCCGACATTGCCGCAGCCGAACAGGCGTTGATTGCGGCCAACGCCGAAATCGGTGTTGCCCGGGCGGCGTTCCTGCCCAGGATTTCGTTTGAGGGGCTGCTGGGCCTGCGAAGTGCGTCCGGGGGTGACTTGTTCCAGAATTCGGCATCCACGTGGCAGTTGGGCGGCTCGCTGGTCGGCCCGTTGCTGGACTTCGGGCGTTCCGAGGCATTGGTCAATCAGGCGGAGGCGCGTCAACGCCAGGCTCTGATTGCCTATCGTCAGGCCATTCAGGTAGCGTTTCGGGAGGTGCTCGACGCCATGGCCGGGGTGCGTGGTGCCGAAGAGCGCCTGGAAGCGCAGGCCCGGCAGGTAGCAGCACTACGGAGCACCACTAAACTTGCGCGGTTGCGCTTTGAGGGTGGCGCCTCCAGTTATCTGGAGGTACTGGATGCTGAGCGGAGCCTGTTTACAACCGAACTTGATCTCGTGGAAACGCGGCGCGATCAATTGCAGTCGACGGTTAATTTGTATCGCGCGTTGGGAGGGGGTTGGCAGAGTTCATCGCAATCTTCAGATTATGAAAACACTGACTGAATCAGACAGACGGTTTATTGAACGCCTCGGTCTTCAGGCTCAATCCGAAGGCTTTTCCCGGATTGCCGGCCAAATTTGGGCGACACTTATCGTGTCAGATGAGCCGGTCAGCTCATCGCAGCTTGTAGATACGTTGCGTGTCAGTAAGGCGAGCGTCAGTACGAATACGTGCTTTCTCGAAAGACTGGGTATTGTTGAACGCCGAAGCATTCCGGGTGAGCGCCAGGATTTTTTCGCCATTCGTCCGCATCCTTACGCTGCTTTGGTCGAAGGGCAGATAAAACGGCTCGAGGCCCGAAAGGAGGTGATCGCGGAAGCCAAGGCAACCATTACCAATGAACAGACGCTTGCCAAGCTGGCTGATCTGGACCAGTTCTACACCCTGTATTACGAGAGCTCCAAAGACCTTCTGAAGCAGCTGAAATCTCAAATTCATGGACATAAAAAATAATAACATCAAAGGCTTAACCTTGGATTTAATCCGGGCCTGAAGGAAATGCGGGCTATGTCAGAGCAACCCTGGCTGGTGTTACTGCGAGGAGGCCTGGACGGTTTTTGCCATCTGGAATGTCTGGTCAGCGGCTCAAAGCAAAGCAGAATAATTAAATTGCCTCTTGCGTACCTATCTACTGATAGGTAGATTAAACGTCGTATGCTTAATGACCAACAGAGGTAACCAATGAAAATTTACGACACTGAAGGCTTTCCCAACCCGCTCCGCGTTCGCATCGCCCTGGCAGAAAAAGGCGCAACGAATAAGGTGGAATTCGTTCCGGTAGATGTGATGAGCGGCGAGCACCGTTCCGATGCGTTCAAGACGAAAAACCCGGATGCCACCGTGCCCATGCTGGAACTTGACGACGGCACCTGCATCGCCCAGTGCAATGCCATCACCGAATATATCGACGGCGTCTTTGATGGTCCGTCCCTCACGGGCACGACCCCAGCGGAGCGCGCCCGTATCGCAATGATGAATCTGCGGGCAGAAAACGGGCTGATGAACGCCGTGGGTGCCTATTTCCACCACGCGACCCCGGGGCTCGGTCCGGATCTGGAAACCTGGCAATGCGCTGAGTGGGGCAATAAACAGAAAGAAGTGGCCAGCGCAACCATGGCCTACCTTGACAGTGTTCTGGCGGACAACGAGTTTCTCGCAGGTGACAGCTTCTCGGTCGCAGACATCACCGCCTTTGCCGGCCTGGGGTTTGCGGATTTCGCGAAGGTTGACATTCCCGAGTCCCTGACCCATCTACAGGCCTGGCGCGCAAAAGTCGCAGCCCGTCCTTCAATTGCCGGGTAATACGAAACCTTCGGATTTAATGCAAGCGCTGAAAACAGGAAGGTCTCAAAAGGGAGGAATAACATGGAGATCAATGCAGATTTCTCTAAACCGGTGGTTGTGCATTCCGACCAGGTTGAATGGCAGCCCTCGCCCATGAAAGGGGTGGAGCGGCGCATGCTGGACCGGATCGGAGACGAAGTTGCCCGCGCCACCACCATCGTGCGTTATGCGCCGGGCAGTCATTTCTCGGCGCATACCCATACCGGGGGAGAAGAATTCATCGTACTCGACGGTGTGTTCCAGGACGAGCACGGTGATTTTCCTGCCGGCAGTTATGTGCGCAACCCTCCAACCACGTCACATATTCCGGGCTCTGACACAGGCTGCACGATATTTGTGAAACTGTGGCAGTTCGATCTGGCCGACCGCACCCAGTTCAGCAAGAATATGGAGGCCGGGCTGGGCGCCCCGGTAGACGGCGTTGCCACTGCAAAGCTGCATGAGGACAATCGTGAGATCGTGACCTACAGCCAGCTCGATGCGGGGGCGACACTGACCTCTGAGGCGCCCGGCGGAATCGAACTGCTGGTGGTCGAAGGTTCGGTGACCGGCAATGGCGAGGTGCTGGCCAGGCATGACTGGCTGCGCCTCCCTGAAGGACACCGGTTGTCCGTGACGGCCGGGGACGACGGCGCCAAGATCTGGATGAAAACGGGGCACCTGCGATTTGCCGGGGCGCCGAGGGTATAAGCCCGGCAATAGCGGGATTGCAAAGGCAGACAGGTGGATAACCATGAACCGTGATACCAGAACAGCCCTGATGGACCTTGCCGAGCACACCGTGCGGTCACGGGGCTTTGACGGGTTCAGCTATGCGGATCTGGCTGAGGCCATCGGCATTCGAAAGGCCTCGATCCATTACCATTTCCCCACCAAGGCGAAGCTCTCCGAAGCCTTGATCGAGCGCTATCAGACCAGTCTGCAGCAGGGTCTTGCCGAGATCGAGGCAGCCCATGCCAGCGCCGGCGAGCGCCTCAAGGCACTCATTGCCCTGTATCGCGGAGCGTTGCATGATGGACAAACCGTGTGTCTGTGTGTTGCCTTTTCGACCTGCCGCGAAAGCCTGTCCGACATCGTCATTGCCAGAGTCGGCGCCGTTCGCGCAATGGTTCTGCAGTGGATTGCAGAAACCTTTGAGCTGGGGCAAAGGGATGGATCCGTCTCGGCCATCGGTGATCCGAGTGATGAAGCACCGGCGACCCTGGCGATGCTGGAAGGGGCCCACCTTGCCGCGCGCACCGAAGAAGACCCCGCCGTGTTTGATGCTGCAACGCGACTGCTGCGCGCCCGCTGCCAGTAACGACGGGACAGGAATCGCGTTTAGAGCCAGCGATTACATTCGTATCCGCGCGCCCGGAGACCTCTCCCGGGAGCTTTGGTTGATGCCTATCCGTACATAACCACTACGCAAACCGGCTCATAACGAGCGAAAAGGAGCAAACAGATGATGAGCACCCTGAAAACAGCACTGGCAGCAGCCACGCTGTCACTCACTGTTGCAAGTACGCAGGTACTGGCAGAAACGCAAACCAGAACCATCGAGTATCAAGTCGGCGACGAGACCTTCACCGGCTACATGGCCTGGGATGATGAATTCGGGCAGAAGCGTCCGGGGGTTCTGGTGGTTCATGAATGGTGGGGGCACAATGAATTCGCGCGAAATCAGGCAGAACGGCTTGCTTCCGCCGGCTATACAGCGTTTGCACTGGATATGTATGGCTCTGGCAAACAAGCCGACCACCCTGATACTGCCCAGAAATTCATGCAGGAAGCCACCAGTGACATGGACCAGGTTAAGGCACGCTTCATGAAGGCAATGGACATCCTGAAGAACCACGAAAGTGTTGATGCGTCCCGAATTGCAGCGCAGGGTTACTGCTTTGGCGGTGCCGTTGTTCTCAACATGGCGCGCATGGGTGTTGATCTGGACGGCGTTGTCAGCTTCCACGGTGCGCTCGGCAGCCCTCTCCAGGCTGAACCCGGATCCGTGAAAGCCAGGATCCAGGTTTACACAGGCGGTGCCGACAAACTGGTCCCCTCGGATCAGGTGGCGAGCCTGGTCAAAGAGATGCAGGATGCCGAAGTCGATCTGACACTGGTGAGCTTCCCCGGAGTGCTGCACTCATTTACCAACCCGGGTGCTGACAAGATCGCCGAGGAGTTCGGCATGCCGGTGGGTTATGACGAAGCGGCTGCCGCCCGCTCCTGGGATGGCGCTATGCGTTTCTATAAGGCCATCTTCGCCGAGTAACACAAGCGAATGCAAAAAAACCGAAACCGGCAGTATTTACAGTGAATTCTGGAACACCAACCGAAAAGCATGAGGAGGTGCAACATGGCAACTGAGAGTTTACCGCGGTTCAATGATGACAATCGTCCAGGCTACAAGTCGCTGGGCAACTCGGGTCTGTTCGTCTCCGAGCTGTGCCTGGGCACCATGACCTTCGGCGGTGATGAGGACATCTGGGGGCTGATCGGCCAGTTGCAGCAGGAACAGGCCGACGAACTGGTGAAGATCGCCCTGGAAGCGGGGATTAACTTTATCGATACCGCCAACATCTATGGTTTCGGCGCCAGTGAGCGCATTGTTGGCCAGTCCCTGAAGAACCTCGGCGTTCGCAGGGAAGATGTGGTGCTGGCCACCAAGGTGCTCGGCCCGATGAGCGATGGCCCCAATGCCCGTGGAGCTTCCCGTGGCCACATTATGAGCGAATGCAAGGCAAGCCTGGCGCGCCTGCAAACGGATTATATCGACCTGTATCAGATCCACGGTTTTGACCCAGCCACCCCGATCGAGGAAACTCTGGAGGCGCTGAACACCCTGGTGCAACAAGGCCATGTGCGTTATGTGGGCCTGTCCAACTGGGCCGCCTGGCAGGTAATGAAAGCCATCGGCATCACCCGGGCCCGCAACCTGTGCCCGATTATCTCCCTGCAAGCGTACTACACCCTGGTGGGGCGCGATCTGGAGCGGGATATTATTCCGATGCTGGCGTCCGAGAAGGTCGGTCTGATGGTGTGGAGCCCACTGGCCGGTGGGTATCTGTCCGGTAAATACGAGGGCCCGGACGTCTCTGAGGAAAACCGGCGTGCCAAGTTTGACTTTCCGCCCGTCAATCGTGAGCGAGGCAGCGACGTCATCAAGGTCATGCGGGAGATTGCTGACGGCAAGCAGATCGATGGCGAGCCGGTCACGGTGGCACAGATTGCCCTGGCGTGGCTGCTACACCAGAAGCCTGTATCCAGCATTATCGTTGGCGCCAAGCGGCCGGAGCAGCTGAAAGCCAATATCCAGGCAGCGCAGATCCGGTTGTCTGGCGAAGAACTTAATGCTCTCGACGAGGTGAGCCGTATACCGGAGGAGTATCCGGGCTGGATGATGAAAATGATGGCCGGGTACCGGGACTCTACCGAGTCCTGATTCCGAAACCAATCCAATCTCCACAGCGTGCTGCGCCCCGGCGGCGCAGCCGCTCAACTTGAGAAGTGGCCTATGCTGTCAACACGTAAACGTCCGTGGCTACTTCAATCTTCTATCTGTAAGCGAAACCAGAGTGCATAAAGCGCCGGCACAAACAATAGCGTGATCAGGGTGCCGACCGCTACACCGCCGATAAGGACATAAGCCAGTGGCCCCCAGAACAGGTCAAAGGTCAGAGGTACAAACGCCAGAACGGCCGCCAGGGCAGTGAGTACCACGGGGCGAGCGCGTTGGACGGCTGCCTCGACCACGGCTTCCCGAGCAGCCATCCCAGTTGTGAAGTTGTCCTGCACCTGCTGCGTCAGAATCATGGTGTTTCGCATCAGGATACCGCCCAGGCCAATGAGCCCCAACAACGCGGTAAAGCCAAAAGGTTGATTAAACAACAGCAAAGCCAGCACAGCGCCAATGAGTCCCAATGGCGCGGTGGCCAGAACGGTCAAGGTGCCGATAAATGAACGCATCTGAAGCATGATGAAAATCAGCATCAACGCCAACATCACCGGTTGTAAAGTCTGAATGGAGGCGTTGGCTTTGGCGGATTGCTCCACCGTACCGCCAATTTCAATACGATAACCGTCCGGTAACCGTTCACGCAGGCCTGCCATCGTACTCCAGATCTCTTTGGTGACATCCGGTGGCTGGGCGCCTTCCACATCCGCCTGAACGGCCAGGAAGGGGGCGCGGTTGTAACGCTTTATAACCGGTTCCTCATAACGAACCTGCCACTGCCCCAGTTGTTTTACGGAGAGTTTGCGGCCGTCGCGGGTTTTGATTTCAAGATCTTCGGGCATCATGATTTCACCGCGGGCATTACGCGCCACCAGTTGAACGCTCCTTATGCCCTGGCGTAACTCGGTAACGGCCACGCCGCGAAGCTGGAACTGGAGTTGCCGTGCAACCTCTGCCGGGGTCAGGCCCATCCAGCCCAGGTTTTCCGGGTCCAACTCAAGATAGAGCGTGGGCACACGCTCATCCCATTCGAGGTGCGGCATGACGATGTTCGGATGCCCGGTCATGAGAGTCCGAATCTGGTGCGCGATCTCTCTGAGTTGATCGGGTTCCGGACCCAACACTCGAAAACTGACCGGCCAGGCCACCGGCGGGCCGTACAGCAAACGCGTTACACGCACTCTCGCCTCAGGAAACTCACCCGCCGCGAGTTTGGCCTCCAGCGTCGAGATGATGTGATCGCGCCCTTCAACGTCCTGCCCGATGGCAATCAACTTGGCAAACGCCGGGTCCGGCTGCTCGGGGTTTGCCGATACGAAGAATCTGGGTGCACCGGCACCGATGTAAGCGGACAGGCTTTTAACCTCCGGCATGTCCATCAATATCGCTTCGAGGCGTCTGACGCTTTGATCCGTGGTGGCAATAGCGCTCCCCTGCGGAGCATAGACACTGATCAGAACCTCGGGGCGATCAGAACTGGGAAAAAACTGCTTCTGTACCTGGGCTGCCATACCGAAAGCACTGAGAGCCAGTAAACCCACTGTGAGAAAAACGACGGTTTTCCGGTACCTTACACACGCTGCAATCACCCCACGCAACCGCTGATAAAAAGCGCTTTGATAAAGGTCCTGGCCAGTATGCCCGATGTAATCGGGCAATAGCTTGACGCCCAGATAAGGCGTAAAGGTGACCGCCACCCCCCAGGAAATCAGCAACGCAAAAGCCAGCACCCAGAAGATGTTACCGGTGTATTCCCCGACACCCGACTGAGCAAAGCCGATGGGGACAAAACCGGCCACTGTTACTAGCGTTCCAGACAGCATGGGCGCGGCTGTGACGCTCCAGGCATGACTGGCTGCCCGTACCCGGTCCCAGCCACTCTCCATCTTCACAATCATCATTTCAATGGCGATGATCGCATCGTCCACTAACAGGCCCAGTGCGATAATCAACGCGCCCAGGGTGATGCGGTCCAGGTTAATGCCCGCTATTTTCATCAATAAAAAGGTCAGCCCGAGAGTAACGGGAATCGCAATGCCCACCACTAAACCCGCACGCAGGCCGATCGCCAGAATACTGACGCCCATTACGACGACCAATGCCACCAGAAACTTGACCTGAAAAAGATCAACGGCCTGAGTGATGGCCTCAGCCTGGTTGGTCAGGGTCTGTATTGACATCCCCAGGGGCAGCCTGGCCTGTTCAGTGCTGACAAACTTACTGAGCCGTTCACCAAACTCCAGGCCATTTTCGCCCGCCTCCATGACGACGCCCAGGAGGATCGCATCCTCACCGCTGGAACGGACGATGTAGTTCAACGGATCTTCATAGCCCAAACGCACCTCGGCCAGATCAGACACGGTGATAACTTGGTCTCCGATACGCAGAGGTACTGAGGCGAGGCGCTCAAGGTCAGACAGGTCAATGTTGCTGCGGACATAAACCCGCGGGCCGGCAAGATCAACAAAGCCCAGAGGCTCAAGGCGATTGTTGGCCTCTATCGCCTGCAACACTTCTTCTGCCGACAAGCCGAGATTGTTGAGCCGGTCCTGATCAAACTCGAGATACACCCGCTCAGGACGCTCGGCCAGGATCTGTGCCTTTTGCAAGCCGGGTAGCCGTTGCAGGCGATCTCGTATCGCTTCTGCCTCGCGGGTCAGTTCACGCATTGGCATTCCCGGTGCTGTGAGGGCCATCAGGGAGAAATACACGTCTGAGAAATCATCGTTAACGATGGGGCCGATGACACCACGGGGGAGATTGGGGCTTTCATCGGACATGCGCTTGCGAACTTGATAGAAGAGATCGGGCATTTTTTCACTAGGCGTATAATCCTGGAACCGGATAAGCATGGTGGCCTGTCCGGGCCGAATGGTGGTTTCAACAGTGTCGAAATACGCCACTTCCTGTATTCGTTTTTCCAGGCGGTCCACCACCTGATTCCGTAGCACCTCAGGGGTTGCTCCTGGCCAAACCACAGAAACCACCATTGCCCGGACAGTGAACGCAGGGTCTTCCGCCCGACCAAGGGATGAGAACGCGTAGAAGCCCGCAACAACGGACATCAAAAGAAAAAAGAGGGTGACCGAACGCTCGCGCACTGCCAGTGCGGAAAGATTAGGCAGGCTCATTGAGCCAGCTCCCGCACCGCCATGCCAGGCGTGAGCAGGTGTGTCCCTAATGCGACGATCGGCGTAGTCGCGTTGATGTTGGCCCGGATCTGCGCATACTCCTCACCCAAATCGATAACCTCGACCGCAAGGGGGGTCACCATGCCGTCGGAGACCAACCAGACCTGCGGCGTTTCTCCTCTCTCATCAAGGGCACCCAGCGGTACACGATGGCTGGCCGTGGTTTGTTTCTGCATCAGCCGGACACTCACCACTGAACCAAGCGTTAAAGACGAAGGGTAGGGCCCCTCCAGGCTGTATCGGGCACGCCAGCTCCGGCTTCTGGCGTCGGCAGCCCCGGCAATCTCTCTCAGATTCACCGCAAGCTGTTCGCCATTGGGTAAAGGAACATAACCTTGCCGGGGCGGGTTGCTGCCCTGAGGTAAAAAGACCTCGACTTCCAGGGATTGATCTTCAGCCAGAACGGCAAGGGTTTGACCGACACCCACAACCTGGCCGGGCTCAACGATGACCTCGGTGATCACGCCTGCATTGGCGGCTTTTAGTTCCGCATATCCCAGAGCATTCTGAGCCTGCTGATTTCGTGCAGAAGCCGTTTCCACCTGGCTGCGTGCTTCACGCTCCGCCAGTTCAAGGCGTTGCAGGGTTTGTTCGCTGACAAACTGACGTCCTACCAGTTCCTGCTGTCGCTGGAGCTCATTAGTGGCAATGGCCAGGGCCGCTTCTGCACGCCTCAGATCTGCGGCGGCCCCCTCCGCGGTTGCGATAAGGTCTCGTGAATCGAGTTTGAACAGTAAGTCGCCTTTTTCCACGCGCTGACCGGGATCGATGAAACGTTGTTGAATCCGGCCGGCGATCTGAAAGGCCTGGGGAACTTCGTGGCGGCCTCGCAGGGTTCCTGAAAACCTCTGAGATGTTGGACCTGCCTCCTTCAATTCCACTGTTTTTACCCAGGGAACAGGGGGGCGGGCCTCTGGAGGCGTTTCCGCGGACTGCTGACAACCTGACAGAATGAGCAGCGAGATAAACAGGGTCAGCAGAAAGCGCATGGCAGATGTCTCGATCGGCAAGATTAAGGTGTGGATATCAGTTCTCGCGGCATCCAGATAAAGCTAGTTGCAGGATAGCATCGCGAACGATGTCCTTCTGCTCCATAGGCAGAAAATGGGTCGTGCCCTCAAGAACCCTGACGTCAGCCGAAGGCAGCAGGGCCTTCAGGCGTTTTTGTGCCTTTGGTGAGAAGGTTGACCCGCGTTCCGCGGCCAGTGCTATAACCGGGCACCGCAACTGACGAATACCGGGCCAGGGGTTGTGTTCGGTATGGGCAAAGGTGGTGCTCTCCCATTCGGGCGCACACGCCAATTGAACTTGGTCACCCTGCGGCACGAAGGCGTGTTGGACGTAGGCGTTCAGCCATGCTTCGGGCCAGGTCTTGAAGCCACCGCGGCCACGATAGTTGTCCAGCGCAGCAGCGTGCGAATCAAATACCCTGCGCCGACGTGCCGCTCCGGCGGCCAGCGACAACCGATGTGACTGACGCAGCAGCTTGGCCAGCCCCAACTTCAGGCCCTGCACCGGATCCATGATCACCGGTTCCGCCAGAATCAGACCCAGCACTTTGTCAGGCCGCCGGGCAGCGGCCATGATGCTGGTGGTGGCACCGATGGAATGGCCGGCAAGCCAGACCGGTTCGTCCAGGCATTCCAGCAGAGCGATCAGGTCGCGATAATAGGTTTCCCAGCCCCGGAATGTCGACAGGTTGGCTGCACCAACGCTGGCCCCGTGTCCTCGCATGTCCCAGGCCAGGACATTGACGTCCGTGGCGAGCTCGTCAAGCAGTGGATGGTACAGGCGGCCATGGAAACCCGTGGCATGGGCCCAGTGCAGTGTGGGTCGCGCTTTGGATTGCGGCCAGCGCCACAGTGCGATATCGGCGCCATCCGTCGCCCGGAATTCGTCGCGTTCAGGTGTGTTGTGCTTAATGTCCATGACGGTCTTCTTGTTGGGCGGCCATTGTCGGGAGCAATAACTGAACCTGACCAGTGGCGATCGGTTTTTTATCATCGCCTTGCCAGCAGGTCACCTGGACCAGGCTGGTGCGCCTGCCTTGCCGAATAATGTCGGCCCTGGCGAACGTCGATCGGGCCTTCGCGGAGCGGAGGTAATTGATGTGGCTGTCGAGAATGCGCGGGCAACGTGTCTCTGCATCCTGGCTTTGCGCAGCCACCCGCGCGGTGAGTTCGATCAGGGCTCCAAGCACGCCGCCATGGAGGGCTGGTAGCATGAAGTTGCCAATCAGCGCTTCACGACACGGCAAATGAACCAATACGCCTACATCACCGCGCTGAACCTCAAGCCCGAGGTGCTGTGCATAGGGAATGCGCTCCAGAAGAGCCTGCCAGTCAGCACATTCTTTCGCACTTTCCGCAGTGCCTGAGATTTGTGGGGCCGAATCGCCAGTCGTGCTCATGCGCTCTCCTTTCCTGGTCCACCTGCATGCAATTGCTGTCCCTGGGTGTTACGCATGAAGGTGGCGTTTGCCGTCGCTAGTAACTCGCGATTTCCCTCGCTAAGGATGTCACAATGAATAAACGCGACATCGTCCGATAAATGACGACAGGTGGCCACCGCTGACAGGGCCCGGTCGCCGATGGCAGGCCGCAAATAATCCATGCGCAGATCCAGAGTGGCAATGGGCATCAACTCCAGGGCACCCGCGAATACCGCCAAGCCTCCGGCGGAGTCTGCCAGCGAGTAAAGTACGCTGGTGCAGATTTCTTTTGTATCCTTATGGGCGAACATCCATGACTGCGGGGTTAGCCGCATACAGACCTGGCCCTGGTCTACCGAGACAACTTGCATGCCCAGATCCCTGCCGTGAGGAACCTGTTCGGTGAACTGCCACGCCGTCGTCACAGCGTCACTGTGCTGAAGTTTGTTCAGATCGTTCATCAGATCCGCCCAGTCTGACATGCATTTCGCGCAGGGGCGGAAGTGTAGAGGACCAGTGGATTGTCATAGGTCATTGCCATGGCGTTCTCTTGTGAGTAGCATTGTTTCCAAAGTTTGGTTGGTCAACCAACCAAAAGTCAACACTTTGTTAATCCAAATGGCACGGCACCGGTGTAATGGCGTGCGATCAGTGAAACGAATCGAATGATGGCTGCTCTGATGATTAATAAACGGGATTGCTCAGGAGATGGTTAAGCCATGGTTGACAGACAGATTACCCCTGCAAGCAAATTAGGCGATCAGGGTAACGTTTTGTCTAACGCCGCCCGGCTCTTTCGAGAGAAAGGTTTTGAAAGGACGTCTCTAAAGGAGATTGCCGAAGCCTGCAATATGCTGCCCGGAAGTCTGTATTATCGTTACAGCAGCAAGGAAGCGCTGCTCGTTGAGCTGATGCGTCGGGGAGTAGACCTGGTTACAACAGAGGTTGAAACCGCGTACGCCAGCTCGGACGATCCCGTGGAACGATTGCGTCTTTGTATCAACGCACATTTGCACGCCCTGCTGGTTGATTCGGATACGGTTTACGTACTTTTGTTTGAGTGGCGTTCACTGAGCGCGGAGGCCCGCGGGGACATCATCGCTTTGCGTGACCAGTATGAATCCCTTTGGGCCGAGATCATCGAAACGATGATTGAGCAAGGCGTGATTCGGAAGGATGTCAATGCTCGCCTGCTTCGCCTAATCGGCCTCGGGGCGCTCAACTGGGTCGCAACCTGGTTTGATCCGAAAGGTGTCTATACACTCGACGGCATTGGTGATTTTGTCTGGAACGTCATCATGGATGGTGTAATCAGGAAAAGTGTACGAACATAGGCACTGGCTCCCCAAGCGTAATTAGCGCCGGTTTATGTTTGTTAATCACGTGTATAGATGGTGTGTGATCTGACGTTTAGCCTGAATTGCTCAGGTGGCTGGCCAAACCAGCGTTTGAAGGCGCGTCTGAAATTGGCACTGTCGTGATAATTCATCAACGCGGCAATGGCCTCGATTGACAGTTCGCTGTCACGCAGGTATAGCGCTGCCTGCTGAGACAGAATCTCGTCACGGATTTTTCGAAAACTGCTGCCTTCATGGTTGAGTTTACGCGCCAGGGTGCGTTTGCTGATGAACAGAGAAGCAGCCGCTTCCTCTTCACTGAGCGTTCCCGGCGGCCGGGACAACATCATCTTCTTCAGCCGGGTCTGGTAGCTTGGCTTATCGGACTGAAGTTGCGCAAGCATGGCTTCACACTGTCGCATGGCCAGATGATAGTTTTCATGATTGGCAGAGGCGTTTGGTTCCCGACACAAGGCCATCGGCAAGCTGAGTTTTAATTGGCTGCAATCAAAGTGAATCTGCCCGGACAAAAAGTCCGAATACGTTGCGTGATACTCGGGTTTCGGATGGGCAAAGCATACTTCAGCCTCGCGCAAAGGGCGGCCAACCATGAACTCGCCGAATTCGAAAAGTGCCTTGACCATCGCATCCGACAGGCAACGCTGTATGTCATCGTCTAATGGCCCCAGGTACTGCAGAATACATTCCAAACGCTCACCGACTTGCTGCAAGTGCAACTGGATGAAGCTCGCGCGCGTGGGCAGGAATGTCCGAATCGCGTGTAGAGCAGTGAGGAGGTCGGGGCTGCTGTAAGCCACGAACCCCATTGCTCCGTGGGTTGCCGGAGTCATTCGTTTACCCAGCCTTAACCCAAATTCTGGCTGGCCGGACAGATCCATTGCATTACGCAGGATCTGTATCTGCTGAGCCACAGTAAGCAGTCCGTCCTCGCTCAAAAATTGCGTCACCCCAAGTCCAGTGCCCCGCAGCAGACGCGGAAGTTGTCTGGCTGTCAGATTCAGCTCACGTGCAACTAGCCGTGAGTAATTCGATGGAATATCCGGACCGGGACTTTGCAACTCCTCCATTTTCTTCCGCGCCGCCATCATTGATACCCCCCTTCCTAAAGTTTCGCCATTTTGTCTTCAAATGACCCCTGCTTGTCAAGAAATGACCTGAAAAATATGCTGGCAGACAGGCAATATCTGTCAATCATCAATGCTGGTAGGAGAACAACATTGGGCAAAGTTACGTTTATCGAACATGATCAAACTGAACATGTCGCAGAATTCAAAGCTGGTTCCTCGGTAATGCAAATCGCTGTTGATAGCGCCATTCCCGGTATCGACGGGGATTGTGGGGGGGAGTGCGCCTGCGGTACCTGCCACGTTATCGTCACGAACGAATGGTTCAGCAAGACAGGCACGCCTGGCAATGAGGAAGAACAAATGCTGTCAATGACACCGGAGCGGGCGAGCACTTCGCGCCTGGGCTGCCAGGTGGTACTGACTGATGAAATGGACGGCATGACCGTGCATTTACCCGAGTTCCAGATGTGAACACAGGAGGACGCATGCCAACACTGCCCAGAACATTTGACGACATTCAGTCCCGACTGATTAACGCCACCTCCAGGGTGGTGCCGATGCAGAGGCAAATTCAGGGACTGAAATTCTTAATGAGCGCCAAGAGGAAGACCTTCGGCCCACGCCGACCGATGCCCGAATTCGTTGAAACACCCATCCCGGACGTTAACACGCTGGCCCTTGAGGACATCGATGTCAGCAATCCGTTTTTATACCGGCAGGGTCAGTGGCGCGCCTATTTCAAACGGTTGCGTGATGAGGCGCCGGTCCATTACCAGAAGAACAGCCCTTTCGGCCCCTTCTGGTCGGTAACTCGGTTTGAAGACATCCTGTTCGTGGATAAGAGTCACGACCTGTTTTCCGCCGAGCCGCAAATCATTCTCGGTGACCCTCCGGAGGGGCTGTCGGTGGAAATGTTCATAGCGATGGATCCGCCGAAACACGATGTGCAGCGCAGCTCGGTGCAGGGAGTAGTGGCACCGAAAAACCTGAAGGAGATGGAGGGGCTGATCCGATCACGCACCGGCGATGTGCTTGACAGCCTGCCTACAGACAAACCCTTTAACTGGGTACCTGCTGTTTCCAAGGAACTCACAGGCCGCATGCTGGCGACGCTTCTGGATTTTCCTTACGAGGAACGCCACAAGCTGGTTGAGTGGTCGGACAGAATGGCAGGTGCAGCATCGGCCACCGGCGGGGAGTTTGCCGATGAAAATGCCATGTTTGACGACGCGGCAGACATGGCCCGGTCTTTCTCCAGGCTTTGGCGGGACAAGGAGGCGCGCCGCGCAGCAGGCGAGGAGCCCGGTTTCGATTTGATCAGCCTGTTGCAGAGCAACAAAGAAACGAAAGACCTGATCAATCGGCCGATGGAGTTTATCGGTAATTTGACGCTGCTCATAGTCGGCGGCAACGATACGACGCGCAACTCGATGAGTGGTGGCCTGGTGGCCATGAACGAATTCCCCAGGGAATTTGAAAAATTGAAGGCAAAACCGGAGTTGATTCCGAACATGGTGTCGGAAATCATCCGCTGGCAAACGCCGCTGGCCTATATGCGCCGAATCGCCAAGCAGGATGTCGAACTGGGCGGCCAGACCATCAAGAAGGGTGATCGAGTTGTCATGTGGTACGCGTCGGGTAACCGGGACGAGCGCAAATTTGACAACCCCGATCAGTTCATCATTGATCGCAAGGACGCACGAAACCACATGTCGTTCGGCTATGGGGTTCACCGTTGCATGGGCAACCGTCTGGCTGAACTGCAACTGCGCATCCTCTGGGAAGAAATACTCAAGCGTTTTGACAACATCGAAGTCGTCGAAGAGCCCGAGCGGGTGCAGTCCAACTTCGTGCGGGGCTATTCCAGGTTGATGGTCAAACTGACACCGAACAGTTAATTAACCGATTGACCAGGATGGCATCCGAACGTGTGGAGAGTCCAATCCCAGGGCACAGCGAAAGAGATAGCCTATGGTAAGCAAACGTAAAGAGAGGACGGTCATTGTTGGCGGTGGGCACGCAGCAGGTGCCCTCCTGACAGCCTTACTCCAAAAAAAATATCAACATGAGGTCGTTCTGGTGGGGAATGAACCTCATCCGCCCTACCATCGACCGCCGCTGTCCAAGAATTACCTGACAGGAGACGTTGATCAGGAGTCGCTGTACCTGAAACCGCGCTCGGTATACGAGAACGCAGGCCATCAGTTGCGGCTCGGTGTGCGCGTCGAACAAATTGATCGGGACAGTAGCACCATCAGCTTGTCGGATCAGAGCAGGCTGCAATACGATCGACTGGTCCTGGCCACCGGGTCACACCTTCGACACCTGAACGCGCCCGGGGCTGACTTAAATGGCATTCATTACCTGCACGACATAGCTGATTCAGAGGTACTGCGTGAACAGTTAGTTGCTGGAAAGCGCCTGGTCGTCGTGGGTGGTGGTTACATCGGCCTTGAGGTGGCGGCCAGTGCCAACAAAAAAGGTGTTAATGTCACGGTGCTAGAAGCCGCCGAACGTCTTATGCAGCGCGTTACGGGCCCGGAAATATCAGCGTTCCTTTACGACAAACACCGTGGCGCCGGCGTGGACGTACGTCTGAACACAGCGGTAACCGGCTTCGAAGCGGGCGATCAGGGGCATGTGGCTGGCGTGACGTTGGCGGACGGAAGCACCGTACCGGCCGACATCGTCCTTGTGTCGATCGGCATTATCCCGGAAACCGCTCTGGCTAAGGACGCCGGCCTGCCCTGTGATAACGGTATTATTGTTGACGAATTTACCCGTACCGAGGACCCCGCCATCTTGGCGATCGGTGACTGCACCCGGCACCGGAATCTTTTCTTCGAGAAGATGCAACGACTCGAGTCTGTCGCCAATGCTGTCGATCAGGCTCGTACAGCCGCGGCAACCCTGATGGGTGAGGAGAAACCCTATGATAGCGTTCCATGGTTCTGGTCAAACCAGTACGATGTTCGTCTGCAGATGGTAGGATTGTCGCAAAATCATGATCAGCGAGTGGTTCGAGGCACCCCCGAGGATAAAGGATTTGCCGTGTTCTATCTCCGCGAAGGCTGTGTTATTGCTGTTGACGCGGTCAACCTGCCCCTTGCTTTTTTGGTAGGCAAGACACTCGTTCAACAACGCAGAACGATCAACCCGGAACTAATAGAGGATCCGGATACTGAACTGAAATCTTTGGTGAACGGAAGGCTCCAGAGTTGAAGGCAATATGTTGCGTGGCAACCGAAGCAGCCAGTCACCGGAGTGAGCCAATAAATATGAACTTGATCCTCTTAACAATAAAAGATTGTGACTTTGCGCGACCGCTATGGGTTGAGGTGTATATCACTGAATCTTGGTTAAATCACACCAAGCACTTAATGTTTTCGGCCTCTTCTGTTGGAAGTGTCACTGTTGAAGCCGTTGGAAAGTGGCATCCAAGAACGGGCTACTCAGGGTTCAAACTGCAGGCAGTCTGTAAGTCAAACAGAGTGAGATTCAGGCTTTTTGGAGATGTAAATGGGAGGCGGGTTCTGACATCCGATATTGATATCAGGACACTTGACCAATTGAATCAAAGGTATGGCGCTAATGAAACAGTTTTTTATAGCAAGGACGTACCAGTGCTGATGGCAATCTATTACTCAACTAAACGGTTAGAGGTTTTTAAATAACGTTTGCTGGCTGCATTCAGCAACCTTTTGATCGGTGAAAAATATCTGCTGGCGTAGGCCTCAAGTTTGGGAATTCTCGAACATATGATGAAAGAAATGATTTGGGTCACTTAGGGAGACTCTGAATAAGTCCCCAAAATCAGCGATAATACGGCCGTCGTCAACCGCATAGGATCGTTGCCACCATGGATCAGATCACCTTCTCCGAAGCCGAGTACCAGACCAAAAAGCGCAAAACCCGCCGCGAGATCTTTCTGGAACGGATGGACAAGCTGATTCCGTGGAAGCAGCTGGAAAAGAAGGTAGCCCGTTATTACCCCAAGGGCCAGAACGGACGGCCTCCCTATCCTTTGTCTGCCATGCTGCGCGTTCACTGCATGCAGTTGTTCTATAACCTCAGCGATCCGGCCATGGAAGATGCATTGTACGAGATCGAATCCATGCGCCAGTTCGCTGGCCTGAAGCTCGATCGTCTGCCAGACGAAACAACGATCCTTAAGTTCCGTCATTTTCTGGAGCAGCATGGTCTCGGCAAGGTGCTGTTCAAAGAGGTGAACAAGCACCTGGAGAAAAACGGCCTGATGCTGCGTGAAGGCAGCATTGTTGATGCCACCATCATCTCTGCGTCCAGCTCCACAAAGAACAGTTCTGGCAAGCGCGATCCGGAGATGCACCAAACCCGAAAGGGCAACGAATGGCAGTTCGGCATGAAGATGCACATTGGCGTCGACGACACACTGGGCCTTATCCATAGCATCGACACCACTGCTGCCAATGTCCATGACATTGTGCCTTCCGGCAAACTGCTGCACGGTGAAGAGCGCCGAGTCTTTGGTGATGCCGGCTACCTCGGCATACAAAAGCGAGGCGAGCACAAGCACCGTAAAAATGTGTCTTGGTTCATCGCCAAGCGCCCGGGTTCACGGAAGGCCCTGAATGCTGACAAGCTGAAAGCCGAGAAAATCAAAGCCAGCATCCCCTCAAAAGTGGAACATCCGTTCCGGTACATCAAGCAGGTGTTCGGCTACAACAAGGTTCGCTATCGCGGCCTGTCGAAAAACACCAACCGGCTGCACTTGTTGGCCGCGTTCAGTAATCTGTTAATCGGTGAAAAATACCTGCTGGCATAGGGGCAGTGTGCCTATTTTCCGCCAAAATGGCGGGAAACGGGCAGAAAACATACAAATAAATGGAGAGTTGCGTCTGAATTTTCCGTTTTCTGCTGGCTCAAACGGATGCTGGTGAAAATCGACGGTTATTCAGACCTTCCTTAGCTTTCTGTAATTGGCGAGTACAATGTATGCGCCGCGAACATGATCAGTCTTTGTTCGTCATGGCATCGAACACGTTTTTGTGGCTAACTGAGACCAACGTTTTATTAACGTACTGGAAGACCGATTTGCCGATGGAGATTCTTGATAACCTGCTTCATCGATACCCCCTTCGATTTCGCAGTGTGGCAAGCCCCAATATCCTAGACACCTGACAGCTTTGTGAAGTACTGCTTTTCTAAGGAGGCTCTGAATAAGTCTCCAAAATCAGCGATAATACGGCCATCGTCAATCGCATAGGATCGTTGCCAGCATGGATCAGATCACCTTCTCCGAAGCCGAATACCAGACCAAGAAGCGCAAGACCCGTCGCGAGATCTTTCTGGAACGGATGGACAAGCTGATTCCGTGGAAGCAGTTGGAGAAGAAGGTAGCCCGTTATTACCCGAAGGGCCGGAACGGACGGCCCCCTTATCCGCTGCCTGCCATGCTGCGGGTTCACTGCATGCAGTTGTTCTATAACTTGAGCGATCCGGCCATGGAAGACGCGCTGTACGAGATCGAATCCATGCGGCACTTCGCGGGTCTGAAGCTGGACCGTTTGCCAGATGAGACGACGATTCTCAACTTCCGGCATTTCCTGGAGCAGCACGGTCTTGGCAAGGCGCTGTTTAAAGAGGTGAACAAACACCTGGAGAAAAACGGCTTGATGTTGCGTGAAGGAAGCATCGTAGATGCCACCATCATCTCTGCTCCCAGCTCCACCAAGAACCAAACTGGCAAGCGTGATCCGGAGATGCACCAGACCAGAAAGGGCAACGAATGGCACTTCGGCATGAAAATGCACATTGGTGTCGACGACACGTTCGGTCTGATTCATAGCATTGATACCACCGCTGCCAATGTTCACGACATCGTGCCCACCGACAAGCTGCTGCATGGTGAAGAGCAACGAGTCTTCGGCGACGCCGGTTACCTTGGCATTCAGAAGCGGGATGAGCATAAGCACCGCAAAAACGTCTCCTGGTTCATTGCCAAACGGCCTGGCACCCGGAAGACGCTGGATGCCGACAAACTGAAAGCAGAGAAGATCAAAGCCAGTGTTCGTGCCAAGGTCGAGCATCCCTTCCGGTACATCAAGCGGGTCTTTGGTTATGGCAAGGTCCGCTATCGCGGCCTTGCCAAGAACAGCAACCGGTTGCATTTGCTGGCCGCGTTTAGCAACCTGCTGATCGGTGAAAAATACATGCTGGCGTAGGGCCAGTGCGCCTGTTTTCCGCCAAAATGGCGGGAAACGGGCAAAAAACACACAAATAAAGGGAAAATAGTGTCTGAATCTTCGATTTTTTGCCGTTTAAACCCAAGATGGGCAAATATCAGCAGTTATTCAGACCTTCCCTAGCTTGCCGGTTTATTGACTAACACTTCCCCATATTCAGAGCGCAACTTGTTTTTTAATACTTTCCCAGTGGCATTGCGTGGCAATGCTTCCACAAAAATCACGCGATCCGGGGTCTGCCACTTGGCGACTTTTCCCTGATAATGAGCAAGAAGTTCCTCCTCCGTAATATTTGCGTCGGGTATTTTTACTGCCAACAGGATCGGTCGTTCATCCCATTTATCATGGGAGGCCGCCACCACAGCAGCTTCATTGATGGCAGAATGGCCCATTGCGATTCCCTCCAATTCGACTGTCGATATCCATTCCCCACCAGATTTAATAATATCTTTTGAGCGGTCACGTATTGTCATAAACCCATCATCATTGATCGAAGCAACATCACCTGTCTCGAACCAACCGTCTTCCTCAAGAGTCTGATTTGGCTCAAAACCAAAGTAGTCGGCTACCACCCAATGACCACGGATACGGAGATTTCCCTGAGCAACGCCATCTTCGGGCAGTTGATGGCCGTCTTCTCCCACAATTTTGAGCTGCACCCCGTAGGGAGGCCGTCCTTGGCTTTCACGGATTTTATTTCTTTCTCCTTCTAAAAGGGTATCGTGTTTCGCCAGCAGTGCATTGACGGTTCCGATCGGTGATGTTTCAGTCATTCCCCATGCATGGACAACATCTACGCCGTACTTACCACGAAACTCTGACATCATTGAGGGAGGGCAAGCGCTACCACCTATCACCGTCCGTTTGAGCGTCTTTGCCGAGGAGCCAAGCTCGTCCAAAGCCGAAAGAAGTCCCTGCCAAATCGTGGGCACACCCAGCGCAATCGTTACGCTTTCTGAATCGATAAGCTTGACCAAACTTTGTCCATCCAGGCCGGGACCAGGCAACACCAGTTTGGCTCCAACCATCGCCGTAATGTAGGGTACCCCCCACGCATTTACGTGAAACATAGGAACAACCGGCATCACCACGTCCCGTGCCGATAAATTCAGTGCGTCAGGTTGAGCAGCTACCAGCGCGTGCAGAACGGTGGAGCGGTGTGAATAGAGCACCCCTTTGGGATTTCCAGTGGTGCCCGATGTATAGCAGAGGCTTGAAGCCTGGTTTTCGGCGATTTCAGGCCAATTCGCGTTAGGCGTTCCTCGCTGGAGAAACTCTTCATAAAACAACAATCCTGGAAATTGCGCTGCAATTTCTTCGTCCGGTTCGGACATCAATACAAATTCCTCAACCGTCTCCAGTCGGTCACGGATATTTGAAACAATCGAAAGGAACGTTTTGTCAAAGAATATGGCTTTGTCTTGAGCATTGTTGATAACGTAAACGAGTTGTTCTGGAAACAGTCGCGGGTTAATGGTGTGACACACCATCCCGCCACCAGAGATGCCAAGATAACATTCCAGGTGCCCCACGTTATTCCAACAAATGGTCGCGCACCGATCCCCCTGGACATAGCCTGCCGTTCGAAGCGCCGACGCAAGTTGTCGCGACCGCCTCGAAACAGTTGCCCAGTCAGATCGACTGGGATTTCCATCCGTTCCTATCGACACAATCTCAGCGTCTCCATGGTAGCGAGCAGCATGGTCGATCAAAGAATTCACGGTGAGTTCTACGTTCATCATTTTGCCAAGCACGTTTATCTCCTCTCCATTTCTACTGCTCGTGGGACGGAATAGTTGGCGTCAGTAGTGTCCGCGGTGGGCGTGGGCGTCATAACCCGAGCCTGAACCGTGACATTTCCCAGGAGGATGTCGGCTGCATTTTCGGCAATCATCATGGTGGGTGCGTTGGTGTTACCGGCAACCAAACTGGGCATTATCGAAGCATCGACGACTCTAAGCCCTTCAATGCCTCTGACTTTCAACTCTGGATCAACGACTGACTCCGGATCCACGCCCATACGGCAGGTGCCAACGGGGTGGTAGATAGTCTCTGCATTTTCCCGGATGAAGTCCGCAATCTGATCGTCCGAGGACACAGAGTTTCCGGGCATGACTTCTCGCTTACTATGCAAAGCCATTGTCGGTGCCGCGAGTACTCGTCGCCCGAATTTAACGGCGGAAATCATTGTCTTGATGTCTTCGGGGTCACTCAGATAATTGGGCTGAATCAACGGATCGGCTAATGGATCAGGGCTTTTCAGTCCAATAAAACCCCGGCTTTTGGGCAGCAGATCGCAAATGTGTAAGGTGTAGCCATACCCGGTCATCACTTTTCGCCCATGATCCTTCAAAAAAGTTGGCAAAAAATGGAATTGCACATTCGGTCGTTCACACGAAGGGCTGGATTTAACAAAGCCTCCTGCCTCGGCTACATTACTGGTGAGAAACCCGCGTCGCGCAAAAATATAGGAAAAAAGTGCGCTCACTCCCCGAAGCAGGAAGCTGGGGGCAACACCAATAGGCAAACGTGAGTTCGCCGCGTGCATCAGCGTAATATCCAAATGATCGACCAGATTCTTGCCCACCTCAGGAAGGTGATGGACCAGAGGGATTCCGTGTTTCCGAAGCTCTTCGCGATCACCGATTCCGGAAAGCAAAAGTAGCTGTGGTGAATTAACCGCCCCGCCGGACAAAATGACTTCACCGCCATTATTGAGTCTGAGCTGGCGATATTCGCCCCCTTGGTTCAGTGTCACCCCAACCGCCCGCTGGCCATCCATTACCACCCGGGTTACCCGAGCGTCCGTTAGCACATCGAGGTTAGGCCGTTTCTCTGCGCCACGCAGAAACGCCTGCGCCGAACTCCAGCGCCGACCATTTTTTTGTGTCACCTGGTAGGGGCCCAGTCCCTCTTGCGTTTCGCCATTGAAATCCGTGTTCACCGGGACATCCACATGGGAAGCGGCGCGAACAAAATCCCGACTTAACGGATTGACCGATCTCAGATCGCTTACGCTGAGTTCACCGCCCTTGCCGTGGTAAGCATCCGGTCCGAAACGTTCGTTATCTTCCAGTCGGCGAAACAATGTTAATGCGCGGTCCCATCCCCAAAGGTCGGTTCCGGCAGCCTGACCCCAGTGTTCATAATCGGCTTTGTGGCCCCGGATGTAGACCATGGCGTTGATGGAGGAGGAGCCGCCAAGAGTTTTACCCCGGGGCCAGAACAGACGGCGCCCCTTGAGATGTTCCTGAGGCTCGGTTTCGAAGGCCCAGTTCACCTGCTTGCTATTGGCAAGAAGTGCAATACCCACAGGCATATGTATGAGCGGGCTCTTATCCTTTGGCCCTGCTTCAAGTAACGCTACTCGCTTCGAGGGATCGGCAGTCAGTCGGTTAGCCAATACACAGCCAGCCGACCCGGCGCCAACAATAATGTAATCGTACATAGTGACTCTCTTGTTATTGGATTATGCTCAGCCCAGAATACGAACAGCAGCATCTATGAGCCGCCGGACCCAGCGTGTATAGGGAGGAAAAAGCAGGTGGATGAGAGAATGCTTATCCTCCATCAGCGCCTTTTCATGGGAAAAAGCGCGGAAACCGTATTCACCGTGGGATGCCCCTATTCCAGAATTATTCACTCCGCCAAAAGGCAGGTCCGGATGCAGGAAGTGCACGACTGTAAGGTTAATCCCTGCAGCGCCGGAACTCGTTCGTTCGATAATATTTCTGGCAAAAGACTTGTTCTGGTCGAATACGTAAAGCGCCAGTGGCTTGGGGTTATCGTTGATTTTGTTGATAACTGAATCAATATCATCGAACTCAATAACCGGTAATATCGGGCCGAATAACTCCTCACGTGAGATATCCATGTCGCTGGACATATTTGCAATCAACGTCGGCGCAATGAAATTTTCTTCAGCATCTGTAATACCGCCTTCAAAGACGTTTGCGCCTTTGCTTTTGGCATCTTCTATCAGGCTTGACACGCGCTGGAAATGACGGGCATTTACAATCCGGCAATAGTCAGGCGTCGATTGCCGGGCTTCCGGCGTTTTCCCGTAGATGCGCCCGATTTGCTGTTTAAGTGCTTCATTGAATGGGGCTGCAATGCTTCTGTGTACAAAAACATGGTCCGGAGCGATGCAGGTCTGGCCATTATTGGCAAACTTCCCCCAGACAATGTATCGGGCAGCCTTCTTGATGTTGGCATCCGGGCCTACAATGGTCGGGGATTTTCCCCCCAGTTCCAGTGTCACCGAGGAAAGGTTCCTGGCCGCAGCCTCCATGACCAGCTTGCCGACCGCAGGGCTGCCAGTGAAGAATATGTGGTCGAAGGGCAGGGCCAACAGTTTCTGGGCTACAGCGGCATCGCCTTCAATCACCGAAACAAGATCGGGGGGGAAGGTTTCGGCGACAATGTTGGCAATCACCTTTGAGGTGTGGGGTGTCATTTCCGAGGGTTTGATGATAGCTCCGTTCCCCGCAGCCAACGCTGAGACGAGAGGTCCGAGCGCAAGATTGAGAGGATAATTCCATGGCGCGATAATTAAACACACACCCTTTGGCTCTGGCCGAACATAAGACCTCGTACCCCAAACACCAATGGATGCAGCCACTCGCTTCGGACGCATCCATTTACGCAAGTGTTTTTTAGTGTGTCGAATTTCCTGAAGCACCGGCAGGAGTTCAGTTAATTTGACTTCTGGAGCGGGTTTTCGAAAGTCCGCCGCGCAAGCCGCAATGATGTTTGATTCGTAGCGTTTAATTGAATCCCGCAGCTGGTCGAGCTGCGCTATTCGAGCCTCTAAGGTAAAACTTCCGCGACGCGCAAGTTGTGCCCGCTTTAGGGCCGCGAACGTTGAATCAATCGTATCGCTGGTTGACACATTGGGCAGCCCAACCTCCGCCAGACTAGCAATCTGCATTATAAAATCACCTCTTTCCGAACGAGACTGTTGTTATTTTAAATCGGATTATTAGTCTTCATAGAGGACATAGTCCTCTTTTGTGGCACCACAGTCCGGACAGCACCAATCGTCTGGAATATCTTCAAAACGAGTGCCGGCAGGGAAGCCTTCGGCTTCATCTCCGAGAGCTTCATCGTAGATATGGCCGCAAGTGATGCAGACCCACTTCCGATAGGTATCTTTTTGAGTCGAGTCTTTGGGCGATTTTGAAGAGGTAGGCTTCGGTTTCGCTTTGGGCTTTGTTTTATTTTTAGCTGAAGGAGTAGATGCGTCCGTTGCTTTCTGCGATGCTCCCTCGGTCTTAGCTTGGCTGGCAGTACGGACCGCTATATTGGTTGCGGACACCGAAAGTTCCGAGTTCGCTTCTTGAAGCGCAACGAAGTCAACCTTATCCCTGACGGCACAGTCTGGACAGGACCAGTCTTCAGGAATTTTTTCCCAGGTCGTTCCTGCAGGAAAGCCTTCGTGCGGATCACCAACCACTTCGTCGTATACATAACCACAATCCGGGCATTGATGTTTAGCCATTTAAAGCACCTTTCAAACGATATTATTGTCTTTGTTTTGGTAGCGCCCGACGCGCACCCTCTTTCAGGTGCACGTCAGAGGCTCTTTTTCTGCAACGTAAATAAAGTAAACGACGTATATAAGTTCTAATTAGCCGATCATTTAGACGCTGCGGTATCGACTGATTCAGAATCAGTCCCACCAAATTTACGCACATAGAATTCACGCTTGCCGGGTTGAATCTGAATCTTATCGAGATCTCCTTTAGCCCAATCCAGCACCCGGTGGTCCATTATCGACCGAAACCATGAGGGAAACATTGCGGCCAGGAACATTCCGGGATATCCCGATGGTAAGGAAGGCAGGTCTTTGAAGTCGCGAAGCGATTGATAGGACCTTGTAGGATGGGCGTGATGGTCGGAATGTCGTTGCAAATGAAACAGAATCAGGTTCGACATAATATGGTTTGAGTTCCATGAGTGGTGCGGTTGTTGACGCTCATAACGTCCATCCGACATCTTCTCGCGCAGCAATCCGTAATGCTCAATGTAGTTGGCGCTGGTCAGCTGCCACCAGCCAAAGGCCATTTGAATGGGCAAAAAGATCAGCATTAACGGGCCAAAAAACGCCAGCAATCCCGCATAAAGCACAGCGGTCAAAATCATAGGCTGAAGAACTTCGTTCTCCAGGCTCCAGACACTTTTTCCACAACGACTGAGGCGCTGTTCCTCTAAATCCCATGCCCGCTTGAAAGCACCGGGAATTTCACGCAGTGAGAATGAGTAAATGGACTCGCCCATGCGGGATGTCGCCGGGTCCATCGGCGTAGCCACATCACGGTGATGCCCCTTATTGTGCTCAATGAAGAAATGACCATATCCGACCACGGCGAGGACAAGCTTCGCCATCCAACGGTCAAACGTTTCTTTTTTATGGCCAAGTTCGTGGCCTGTGTTCAGAGCCAGGCCATTCACGATTCCCAGGGAAAGGGCCAATGCCAGAAACTCGAAAACACTCATTGGTTGCGTGGATACCCACCAGGCACTGACAATCAAGGCGGCATAGTGAATAGGAACCGTCAAGTAGGTCAGTACCCGATAGTAACGATCCTGTTCAAGCCGAGGCACAGCCGACTCGGGGGGGTTGGAAAAATCCTCTCCAAACATGGCATCAATCAAGGGAACTGCGCCATACCAAAGGATCAACACCAATCCGTACCAGATGCTCCATCCGGTCTGGGCGACCAGATAAAGGCCTATAAGAGGTGTTGCTGGCCACAGCACAGAAAGGATCCACAGGTGGCGCTTTCTGTCCACATAGTTTTCGGCACCAGGGTCCCTTTGAAGGGACTCTGTTAGTACATTTTCTGACATTGACATGAGGATCACCTTATTGTTATTAGATTCATCATCTTTTTACATATTGTATTGTTTTGCATCGCGCACAACGGGCCACTCAGATGAGCGGGCCGGTTGTACGCAGTTACAGGATTGGCTATAAGTTGGGGTCAAACAACTACCCGAACGGGTAGGTTTGGCGCCGGATAACGGTCGATATACGTCATGCCCTGGCGCGCTCGCGTTCCGGGCTGGCAAAGCGGGAGACTTGACTGTCATGACACACCATAGCCTGGAAGACTGGTGTCGAAGGATGTCCGGCCGGATGTGGGGTCGTCAGCGCTTCATCACTCAAGGCTGTACAGACCGCCAGCGCCTGGGTGCTTCTGCGACGCCTGAGGCAAAAGTCGTTCTGTACCGGGCTCCGCCGGGCTACGGAAAATCTGTACAGGTCGCCCTGGCAGCAAACCGTCGTGATCCGGAACACGAGAGCGCCGTCTATATCAATGGACGATCCTACCCGGACCCGCGCGAAGTCACTGACAGCCTGTTTGCGGCGTTGGTTTTATACCAGATTGAAGGACCTGAATCCCGGGAAGCGCTGAAAAGTGACACTGACACCATCGAAGCGCTTCGGGACGCCTTGTTCAATGCAAGAAAGACCATAAGAATTTGCCTTGACGGGCCCGGTGAAGGGGCGGATAACGGGGATCTGATTGAGGATCTGATCTGTGAAACACCGGACAATGTAAAATTTTTTATTGCGCCCGGCAGCGCCGGGGCATTGCCGCGTTTGTCGCTGATGACGGGTGTTGTGACCTATGGTGCTGATGAGCTTGCCTTTACAGAAGAGGACCTAAAGGAGCCGGAGAAGCTTGGTGAGGTAACGGGTATAGGTGGCTCCGAAGCAGGCAACATTATACAAGCCACGGGCGGATGGCCCGCACTCGTCAGACTGATGCGCCAAACCCCGAACCCGGACCTGCCTCCCGAATCCTGGCCGGAAACCCGCTCGTATTTCAGGGACAATCTCTTGTCCGTGCTACCCAGACATGCGCGAAGGTTTGTTTGCAACGCCGCGATGCTCGAGGAGGTCAGCGCGGAGTGCTATGACTATGTCTATAAAACGCAGCAGGCTGATCAGGAAATTTCGTTTGTTAACGAAAAATTTGCACTTTTAGCCCCCACCGTTTCCTCCGGCGAGCGCCTGGCCATGCACCCTGTGCTGAGAGGGTATTTGCGTAGTGTGTTTAATGCCACTCAACGGGAGCGTCGTTCGTATGTACTGAAACGCGTTGCGTTCTGGCATTGGCGCAGGGGAGAGTACCTCCATTCAATCAACGTCGCCCTGGAGGCTAGTGACCATCGGTGGGCGCGCGTGGTCAGTGACAGCATCATACTGGACGTGGCGCTCCGGCAAGGTGAAATTGAAGTGCTTCGCACGTGGTTTGAAAAGGTGCCGGTCCGCACGATAAAAAAAATCGCTTCCTTAGGCATAGGATATGCCTGGACCCTGTATTTCAGCCAGCAGGCGCGGCAGGCAGAGGAAATGCTGGCCAGTTCGGACCATCCGATTTCCAGGGGGCTGGGCAACCTTGATGAGGAAGGCTGGCGGGAACTGGTTAAGGCAATAGGTAAAGCCACACAGGATGAATTGTCGGAGAGCCAGACGCTCTGTGAAAAGTGGATTGATGCCTTTGGCGATCGCAATATGGTCGGTAAAGGCGCGGCCCTTACATGCCAGGCATTCATTGCCTCCAGCGATCGCCGCTTTGAAGAGTTAGAAGAACTATTGCACAGAGCGGCGGTGGCCAACCAGTCATCCAATCAACTCTACGCGTTTATCTGGCTTAAAACGGCGGAAATCCAGACAGAATTGTTCAAAGGCGACATGGTCCGGGCAATGTACCTGTTGCGTCAGGCGAATAAAACCGCAGAAAAGATTGGCGTACCAAAAAGCTTTTTAAACAAGATGCTTGGTGTTCTTGAGTTACAAATTCTGCTCGAACAGGATCATCACCAGGTTTCCCCGGAATCTGCACAGATATCCTTTGATTTCGCCTTGAATTATGGCGTTACCGACATTCTGTGTGGATGCACACAGGCATGCAGCCGTTTGCTGTACCACCAGGGGTTGCGGGACAGGGCCATGGCCCTGTTGGAGCAGGCTCGCCTGGCCGCCAGCGAGCGTGAGCTCCCGCGCCTCAATATCCTGACAAAAGTTCAGTTGGCTGAGTTCACCCTCCTGAACAACGAGGAATTGGAGCCACCCATACTCCCCGATGAATCCGAGCTGTCATTTCTGCCTAATCAAAACCGGGCCATTCAGGCGCGCATTGCTTTAGTGAAATCAATGTACAGGCTAAGGCTTGGGAAGCAGTTTGGTGTGGCCGGGAACTATGCCAGAGAGGCGCTTCAGGCTGCCAGCGCCATCTCCGATGCCAGAACCAGGGTCGCCGCCCAGTATTGCCAGGCCCTGGCAGCGTTTGCCCTGGGTTCCTCAAAACCGGCGAAGCGCCTGATTCTTGATGCCAACCTGCATGCGGAGCATCTGAATTGCCACTTTACACCGCTATGGATAAAAGAAGCGCTGCTTTCTCTGAGTCCCCTTGCCCGGAATCTCTTTGATGATCCGCCAGACACCGCTGAAGCGGCCACTACAAGGGACCCGGAAGTCCGGGCAGAAGACCTCAGCGCTCCACCAGTACCGGGACATACCGACTCCGTTATCACGGTCAGGCAGATTTCCATACTGAAGTGTATAAGCAGCGGAATGACCAACAAAGCGATCGCTGAGAGGCTTCTTGTGACTGAGGATGCTGTCAAATGGCATCTGAAAAGGATTTTCAGCGAACTTGAAGTAACCAGCCGGGTTCAGGCAGTCACTGAAGCGCGACTGCGCGGGCTTTTATAGTGAGTGAAAAGTAACCGGTGCTCTGCTGGTTGCAGAACCGGACTATTGGCAGGGGGCATCTTCCCGGGGTGATCTGTTTTCGGTTTCGACGGAAAAAGGGCCAGTCCGGAGACTGGCCCTGTGTCAGGTTTCATCACTTTTGCGTGTAGGGAGACACATACCTGAGCTGAAGTTCATTCGGTGCAACTTGTATTGTGAGCTCAGTATCTACGTCGATCACTGAGTTTACTACTCCATTAACAACCCCGCCCAATAGGCGGCAAAGAAGACCTGTTCCGATACTACAAATTGCAGACTCCTCTTCAAGCAAGCCCACAGTTGCTCGCCCCAAAAGCCTCGTTGACAGCACAATCGGCTCAACATTTCGTTGTTCTATGACGATCCTGCCATCATCAAGGAAGGTTATCGGTCCAGAGAGCTTCAATCCATTAATTGGATAGCTGCGCAGATTATCCTCAAGGCGGGTGTTCGCCAGTCCGCTCAGCCTAACGTTCAGATACGGTGCATCAAGGTAAACATCCAGCTCGGTCTCGAAGGTCAGCTGACCGTCTTTTTGTAGAATCACACCATCAATCAGGCCGTCGCGGTTTTCGCCCTGGTAACGCATACGCAAGGCGAGGGGTCCGGTGTCAAACTCTTGAGAGGTCTGTAAATCACTGGTCGCAAGTACTGCGAGCAACTGACTGCTCAGATTGACCCAGATGTCGCTAGGCGTGGTAAGGAGTACCGACGGATGCAACTTCACAGGCACTCGCGTGCTGCCATCTTCGGCAACGGTTGGTTCACCCACTATCTCAACATCAAGGTTTGCTGTCAGAAAAATGAATTTTTTGAACTCATCGCAAGCTTCGGTGCCTACTTCACAGCCTATCTGCCCGTTATCCTCAAGCACCCCGCTACTGATCTCCGTGATGGCAAGCTTCATGGAATTTTCAGGAATTCCGCTGATGGCATCAGGCTCTTCCGGGTCCAGCTTCAGATTAGCATTCACATCCCTGCTCGGGAGATTTTTCAGCGGCAGAAGCACGGAGGTTTTGGTTATATCTCTGGCAACAAACCGGTTTTCAAGCGGTTGTCCGCCTGACGAAAGGTCCCCGAGGCTCCTTCCCGGGTCGGCGTACTGGCTCAGGAGCCTGCTGTACAGGGGGATACCCTGTTGATTGGTAATACCATCGGTCAGCACGTAACGGTAGTTTGTTCCTTGCTCCCACTTGTCGAGTGGTACGGCTCTCAGTTCACGACCATTGAGGAGGCTAAGACTATAACCTTCAACTGACTGCCAGCTGCCGTTCTCGTCCTGCTTTTCCACAACAACAGTTTCGCCGGCCACAATGGAGTCCGGATCGATATCCTGTGAGAAGCGCACGATAATAGGCTCGCTGGCCGGATGCTCGGTTATGGGCAGCAAATCATCCAGCGGGCGCTGTCCAAAATTCGCGGAAGCAGGGGTCTGGCTCGTGATGCCACCAAGACACCGCCCCTGTTTTCCGGGCTGGGCATCCAGGTCCGTCTTGGCGCATGGGTAACCAGGAAGGGTTGTAAGGGCAATCGGACCAACGTCAGCTGGCGGAACCTCCGCCGTTGGGTCGAGCCTGAAATTACGGCTTGTGCTGGCCATCGGATTACCCGACAGGTCAACAAGGCCGTCCATCGTAAGGGTATAATCGATGCCATGCGTTAACGGCTCGGTTGGCCGGATAACGAGAGCCGGACCGTCAAGCCGGGATTTAAAGGCAACCTCTGCCGATGTGGTGCCGTCATTGGCGATGAGGGTGATATTGTCCGGATTGATGGATGACGGAAGGAGAGGTTCCGAGAAATAGACAATCAAAGGGTCAGAAGGCCTCTGTATGTTGGAGTGTTCCCCGGGGACCCAGCTCTTGATGAAGGGCGCTGCGGTGTCCGCAAAGTCGGCCTGTAGCGGGGCATCTTCGACGTTGCGGAAGCCGTTCAGCTTGAAGGAAATCAGGCCTGAGGCTGTGTCAATGCCCATCACGTCCGGCTCAATAACACCAACGGCTTCGATGCTCAGCTTTCCGTCTTCGACGAGGGCAGTGCCCACCAGTTGCACGTGCATGAGCTGTTGGCCAAGGGCGCCGTTGGTAACGGTGTTCCCGGTATTCAGGGCCATATCGATGTAGAGTTCGAGCACCCGGGGTGCATCCACTGCATCGGTATAGGGGTTGGGTATCAGGAAACCATTGGCATCCGAGAGAAAGCGAACCCCGACGGCTTCGGACTCGAACCCGGCCGGCACAGCCCCCGCGATGCTGACTTCTACAGAGCTTCCGGTGAGCAAGGTGCCCCGTTCGATCCTCAACGGAATGCTCTGAGCGGCCGCCTCAAACTTGGGAATAAAACCCAGTTCCGCGAACACAGTGCCGGCGACACTGGTCGGGTTCTCTTCGCCCAGAAGAAGGGAGCTCAGGTTTACCGAATTGTAATCGGCACCCGTCAGTGGCAGTTGGCCTGGCATGTTTTCAGCTACCTGAGCCATGATCTGGCGCTTGCCAGTCGGAGAGCGGGAGTCGGTCGGGTTGAAGGTCAGTGTGCGATCTTCGGACAGGGTGTCACCCAGCAGAGCGCTTTTTATGCCGCTGGTCACGGTCAGGTTATAGGTTCGGGCCGGATCCAGGTAGCCTTCCGGATCCACCGTAACCCGGTGGTCCTTGACGTATACTTCGGCATTGACCGGTTCGCCGGCCTGGTCCGCCAGGCGGATGGTCTGGCCGTAAACCACCGATTGCGGGTCGACGGGCTCGGTAAACTGAAGCCGGAATGTCGTAAAGTCCGTGACGGGGTAGTCGTTCCCTCCGTCCGGAATGGTTCGCGCCAGTTCAAATCCGGTACCTTCGGTCTGGCTCAGAAGCGGGCCGGATGTTGCCGGTGCTGTCTTGAATTTGATTCCGTCCGCGGTCAGGGACACTGGTGCGCCGCCAACCTGAAGTCCCTCTGCGGTCAGGGTGTAGCTGGTTCCCGGTGCAAGCGCCTTGTCCGGCTTTGCCGCAAGCCCCATCTTGTCTTCATCAGTGAACATCACGTCTGTGAGGGTAACCTCGTTCCCGGTGGCATCCCTCAGGATCAGAGAGTCAGGAATGTCGGTCAGCGGTGTGTCGATGGACTTGTTGAAACGCAGGAAGACAGGTGTTGTTGTGGGAACGGTGGACGTGACACCGGGCTGATCGCCGCCCGGGGGCGTACTGTCAGCCGGATAGGTAAATGTCAGCGATCCGGGTGTCGGAGCCCGGGTAACGGTCTGCTGGTCGCCGCTATCCCCGCAGCCTGCGAGTGCTGTGGTGACAATCAATGCAATAGTGGTTTTTTTCATGCCGTACCTCTTCAAAATCTCAGCGTAATTGAGCCGCTGAACACGTGAATATCGCCGTCTGCAGTAACGTCTTCTTCATTGCCATTGAAGTCGACAATGGTGAAGTCACGCTCTTGCAGCATCTGGTACTGGTAACCGAGGTCCACGCGAACGGGGTAGGCCAGAAGACGGGTCCGGTTGTAGGTGGCACTTAAGCCAAGCCCGACAGAAATCTTGTCTGTGTCCAGGTAGTTGATTTCCGGGTTTCGGGTGGTTTTCAGAGGGGATTCTTCATAGGCGACGCCGGCACGGAAGGTAAAATTGTCGTTCAGCATGTACTCGCCACCGAGGCGGGGAGTCAGGGTGTCCTCAAACTGCATACGGGCAGCGGGGGAAAGGCTGTTCTGATCCTTGATGGTGTCGCTGGTAAATTTATCTTCCAGGCCTGACCAGTTCTGTTGTTCTACACTGCCGCCAATACGCCAGCCGTCACCTTTATACTGGGTGCCGACGACCCAGATTTCCGGCTGAAAGGAGTCTATCGTGGTAACCGCAAGCGCAAGCCCCGGATCGGGAATCGTCTGGTCGACAATGACGTTTGCGTCGATACTGGTGGAAGCCGATGATTCTGCCCGGTAAGCAAGGGCCGTTTCCCAGCCGCTCAACCAACAGCCGCTTTCAGGGCAGAAAGTTTTGCCCCAGTCGATGGAGGTACTGAGAATCGACTTTACAGAGGGTTCGGCATTGACTGACAGGCGCTCACGTCGTGTCTCACCGGCCAGGTTCGATAACGTATCCAGCTTGGCTGTGGCTTCGAGGGTGACTCTTGCCGAGATTCCGGCGTCAATACCTCGCCAGATGTTGGTGGCACCACCGATATTGAGGAACAGGGGTTCCCTGCCATACTCCATGAACTGGCCGCTTTCTGATGTGTTTGAACTGAAGGCCAGCAGTTCCTTGCCATACTTCTCTACTCCCGCGATGAAGCCAAAGTAAATGGGGTGCTTAAAACGGGTCAAGGAAGAAAGATTTGTTTTCATGCCGATGAGCACATGCTGACTCGGTGAGTCGGCGAGTACGTCGCCATCCCGCAGGGGGCCATCCGCTCTCAGTTCCTGTTCTGCATGAAGCAGGCCTAGGGTCAGCTCTCCCCGGGGATCTTTTGTCAGATAAGCCGGGTTATAGTAAGTGGCAGACACCTGATCGTTGAACATAGACAGGGATTGCGCTGTAGCCACGTCGGCTGCCATTACCCCGTAGGTGGTGCCGATGTTGCCCATGCTGGCCTGAGTGGGAAAAGAACCCCCAGCGGACAGAATTGCGATTGCAAGGCAAGAGGTAGGGCCCTTAGTAAAAAGGGGAGTCTTAGGCATTAATATGCTCCGTTTTCTCGTTATTGTTGTCAGTACATCTATACAGCGCTTGTTGAGGCGGTCAGATGCTGTTCAGCAAAAAAGCTTACTTAAACTGTTTTTTCGGAACATTGGCCCTCTTGACGCCACAGATCGTCTTTAACTCAGCCAGGCTTTTTCGTGAGAAAGGTTTTGAAAGGACGTCGCTCAAGTAGATTGCCGAAGCGCTGCTTGTCGAGCTGATGCGCCGGGGAGTCGACCTGGTTACCGCAGAGGTCGAGTCGGCTTACGCCAGCTCGGACGACCCGGTTGAGCGTTTGCGTCTTTGTATCAACGCACATCTGCGAGCCCTGTTGTTAGGTTCGGATGCGGTTTACGTGCTGTTGTTTGAATGGCGGGCGCTGGGCCCGGAGGCTAGTAAGGAAATCATCGAACTGCGTGACCAGTACGAGTCCCTGTGGGCCGGTATCCTCGAAACAATGATTGCGCAGGGCGTGGTCCGGCAGAATGTTGACGGCCGTTTGCTTCGCCTGATCGGCCTTGGGGCGCTCAACTGGGTTGCAACCTGGTTCGACCGGAACGGAGTCCATTCACTCGACGCCATTGGTGATTTTATCTGGCAGATCGCTATGGACGGTGTCATCAATAAAGGTGTCCAGGCATGATCTGGATTCGCCGGCATGGACGTACCAGTCAAAGCAACAGCGCTACCGCCAGCAGTCGCTCTGGCAGTGTCCCAGCGATCAGATCGGCAGTCAGTCGGATCAGTTATCGCTGCTGTCCGACAGGTAGGCGCCGTCCTCGTCATGGACTTCCTGGCCGGTCACCGGCGGGTTGAAGGCGCAGATCAGGCGCATGTCCTCGGTGCCACCGTACAGGGTGTGCTTGTCGTGGTTGTCCAGGGCGTAGAGGGTACCGTCGGTAATCTCGTGAACTTCACCCGTGGCGAGGTCCTTGATGCGCCCGTTACCGGCAACGCAGTAAACGGCTTCCAGGTGGTGCTTGTACCAGAAAGTGTGCTCGGAGCCTGCCTTGATGATGGTTTCGTGGAAGGAAAATCCCATTCCGTCCTTCTTGAGCAGCAGGCGGCGGCTGGTCCACTGCTTGTCGCTGACTTCACGCTCGGTACCAATGATGTCCTGAACTTTAACGATTTTCATGGGCGTATCTCATGGTTGGTTGGTCAGAATCGGGTGAAACAACTTTATAGTATAAACATTAGGCATCTATATATTTCAAGTGGCCCTTTCCTCCTGCCACTGGTCATACCCCTCTAGCGCTTCCCGGCTGTCATTGCCCGGTGTGGCCCGCTCCGCACGCCGCGAGAGGCTTAACGTACGCTATTTTCCGTTTCGTGAGGTGGCCCCTTGACACGTGCGTCACCGACTCTGCTGAATCGCGTTCTGCGACGATGGCGGGTGACGCATGGCCTCGCTGGCCGGCAGCGCCGGAGGCGTGGACCTCCGGCGCATCATCAGCGCCGGAACAAGGGCGGCCAGGAAGATCGCGCCGACGATAAAGAAGCTGTCCCGGTACCCCAGCATGTTGCCCTGGCTGTAGATCACGCGGCCAAGATAGTTCATCGCCCCGGCCTGGCGTATCGCCTCCGGCACGCCAGCCTGTGCAAACAAGCCGGTTACTTCGTGCAGCATAGCGGTCGTTGCACTGTTGCCTGCATGCTGTGCCGCCGTGAAGCTGTCTACGTAGAGCTGAGATCGCCGCTCCAGAGCGATGGAGAGCAGGTTGACACCAAACGCCCCGCCGAGTTGGCGCACGAAGTTGATGGCGCCGGAGCCCTGACTGAGTAGCGTCATGGGGAGCGCCTTGAGGGCGCCGGCGTTCAGGCTCGGCATGATGAAACCAAGGCCGATACGCCCCAGCATGATCCACCAGGCGAACAGCCAGAACGAGGTATTGGTATCCACGTTGCTCATAAGAAACGATGACAACGCGAAAATCACAAGCCCAAACATGACCGTGGCATAGGCGGGTGTCCTGTCAGTCAGCCGCCCCGCGATGGGGAAGACCAGGGCCAGAATCAGCCCCGCCGGCATTAGCAGCAGGCCCGAGCGGGTCGGCGTGTAGCCCTGGATCGTCTGGACGAACAGCGGGATCAGGAAGGTCGAACCGAAGATGCCTGCTCCGAAAATGAAGGCCACGACGGAGGCGCCCGCATAGACCCGGTTCGTGAAGAGCTTGAGATTGAGCATGGGTGCGGACGTGCGCAGCTCCCAGACGATGAAGCCGATGCCCGCGACCAGGGCGATGGCGAAGTCGCGCAGGATGGGGTCGGAGATCCAGCCGTCACGCTGCCCGTTCGACAACCCGTTGAGCAGGGTCACGAGAAACACCGTCATCAGTCCAAAGCCGATCCAGTCGAATTTGCGCGGCGGACCGGAGGTTGCGCGCCCCGGCATCAAGATCGCGGCCATAAACAGGCCGATGAAGCAGAAGGGCACGGCCATGAAGAAGACATAGCGCCAGCTGAAGCTGTCGACCATGATGCCGCCAAGCGTCGGGCCAAGCGCCGGGGCCAGCACCACGCCGATGCCGTAAATTCCCATGGCCGACCCGCGTTTCTCCGGCGGAAAGACCTGGAAGATCGTCTGCATGGCGAGCGGCTGGAGGATGCCGGCCGCGCCGCCTTGTAAAACACGGGCCAGGATCAGCACGCCCTCGGCGGGGGCGAGCCCACCCATGATGGAGGCGGCGATAAAGATGGTTATCGCCAACATAAAGGTCGCGCGCTGGCCGAGGGTATCGACCATCCAGGCATTGAGCAGCATGGTCCCGGTCATCGCGGCGAGGAAGCCGGTGGAGAGAAGTTGCGCCTTGTCCTGGCCCATGCCGAAAGCGCCCATGATATCCGGCAGGGCTACATTGACGATGGTGGCGGTCAGGATAGTGGCGATCGTGCCCATCATGACCGTCGCTGTGACCAGCCAGCGATAGGACGGGCCGAAACGGGCGAATAGCCCCTCGATACTGTCCGGCCGGGGCGCGCTAGTCATCGGCTCTCGCCTCCAGCTCCACCATCATACCCGGCTTGAGTTCGCCGCCGTCCTGCTGCACCGCGATGCGCACTGGCAGGCGCTGGGTGATCTTGGTGAAATTGCCGCTCGGGTTGGGGTTGGGCAGCAGGGCGAACTCGCTGGTGGCGGACTGCCCGACGCGCGTGACCCTGCCCTCAAAGCGCCGCCCCGGCAGGGCATCGACAGTGATCATCACGCTCTTTCCCGGCCGGAAGAAGCGGATGTCGGTCTCCTTGACGTTCGCTTCGACACGCACCCGCTCGGGATCATGCACCATCAGCAGGCGTTGGCCGGGGGTGACATATTCGCCCTTGTCCACAAATACCCGGTCCACCACGCCGTCGAATGGCATGACGATGGTGCGATCTTCCAGGTCGAGTTCGGCCTGGGCTTTTTGTGCACGTAGCCGCTGCTCCTCCGGGCCGAGTTCGGCGAGCTGGGTGCGCAGCACCGTGAGTTCCCCGCGCGCGGCTTCAGCCTCGGCCAGGGCGGCGCGGGCATTTTCCAGGTCCGCCTGGGCGCTCAATGTCTGCTGCTTTGCCGTCTCCAGCGCCGCCCGCGTCTGGTCCAGGCGCGCACGGTTGATGGCACCGCTCGGCGCCAGCTTCTCCGCCCGGTCATTCTCCTGTCTGGCAAGATCGAGTTGCGCTGCCGCTGCTGCCAACCTGGCCTCTGCCGCCCTCACCGCTGCCTGTTTGGCGGTAATGCGGCTCTGTGTCTGACGGTCGGTGAGTGCGATGCGCGCTTCGATCTCCTCGCGGCGGCGGGCAATCCCGGCGAGTTGCGCGTCAAGCGCCTCGACACGGAGACGGCTTTCCCGGTCGTCGATCCGGATCAAAACCCTGCCTCTCTGCGCGGCATCGCCATCGGTCACTTCAAGTACCGTCACCCAACCGGGAACCCGGCTGCTCATGGCAACAATGTCGGCGGCGACACGGGCATCCGTCACAACGACATGGGTGAGCTGCTGATACAGCCACCAGCCGCCACCTCCGAGAACGATCAGCGTCGCCAGGATCGCGCCATACCATCGCCATGGCCGAGGGCGGGCAGGAGGTAAAGCCGTCTCTGACTCAGCCTCCCTCTTCTTGTCGGGGGCGGTGCGTAGATCGGTTTCCTGATCGTCGTCCTGGTGTTCCCGGTGGGTCATATGCTGGTTCACGCTCTAGCTCTCATCAGTTTTTGTCCACAGGCTGCATCGCCCTTGGGGTGCCGCCCAGCTTGTCGGCGATCTTCTCGAAGACCTTCAGACAGGTCGCCACCTCGGCATGGGACAGGTCGGATAAGATTTCCGCCCGCACCGCCGCTGTGGTAGCTTCGATCCGTTCCAGAACAGGGGCAGCCTCCGCACGCAGGTGAACCGATTTGGTGCGCCGGTCGGCGGCTTCCGTGCGGCGTTCGATCAGCCCCTCCGCTTCCAGCCGGTCCAGCGCGCGTACCAGGGTCGGCCCCCGCACCCCGACCGCCTCGGCCAATTCACGCTGGGTTGCCGCCTGGGGCAGGCGAGAGAGATGTAACAGGGTCAACCAGCGGGACTCGGTGAGGCCAAAGGTGGCCAGCCGCCGGTCGATTTCGGCGCGCCACAGCCGGGCGACCAGCCCGAGGCGAAGGCCGAATTGTTCCTGATCGTGAAGTGGCTTCGTCATCTCATTGCCTGCATCATTATGTAGCTGTACTATAATCAATAGATAGCTAAGTATCAAATGGCGAGGGATGTAGCCCCGAAGGCAGCACTGTCTAGAGCAGAGGACCGGGAAAGGCGTTCCATCCCGATCACAGAAAGGAGCACCACGATGTACAGGACGATCCTCCTAGCCTATGACGGCAGCCGGCAAGGCCGTGAGGCGCTGGACCAGGGGGCCGAGCTGGCTTCGCTTTGCCAGGCTCGTGTCTATCTCCTCGCCGTCGTCACCCATGAACTGGGTGTCGCGCTCGCTGAAGCGGCGGCACCCTCAGACCTGCCGGAGCGAGAATATCAGGAAGTGCGCCGCGTGCTGACGGAGGGCGCGGAAGCGCTGCGGCGGGCGGGGCTTTCCGTCGACACGCGCCTCGCTGCGGGCAACCCCGCCGAGGAGATCGGCCGAATGGCGCACGAGGTCGGCGCGGATCTGGTCGTGGTCGGTCACCGTGAACAGAGCGCGATGGCCCGGTGGTGGCACGGCTCCGTCGGCGCTTCGCTGCTCGCCCACGCGCCATGCAGCCTGCTGGTGGCCGTTGCGGACCGGTAGTTGTCAAGGAATATGTCGCAGGGTCTTCATCAAGGTCTTCGCCGGCTAGGCTGAGGAGAAAGCCCTTGATTCAGGTGTTAATCGGTTGGCGGCCACTGCTGCGCAGCATGTAACACGCGCAGTATTCGTACCGTCAAGGCATCCTCCTGGTACACGAGGATATAGTTCGACCAGGCGACGAGTTCCCGGGTCCCTTCAACCCGACCAGGGCGGCCTATTGTGGGGAACTCCGGCAGCTTTTCAGCTTTCATCTCGATATCATCTTTTACGCGCTGTGCTGCATCGGGATTGTCATCAGAGATGTAATCGACAATCCCTAGCAGATCGGTACGAGCCAGTTCCAGCCATTCCAGTTCAGGCACGGCGACGCTTTCTGTCGATCAACGCTTGTGCCTCATCCATTACCTGTTGATGAGGAACGGTAGGTCGGGCATCAGCCAGGGCCTCTTTCACTTTATCGCGGAACCAGGCGTCATGGGCTTCCGGATCAGCCGTTAACCCAACGGGCAATCCGCCCTCTTTGGTTACGCGGGTTAGAAGGATGCGGACGGCATCTGATACCGTCAAGCCGAAGCTGGCGAGCTTTTCCGCTGCATCAGCCTTCAGCTCGTCGTCCACACGAACGTGCAGCATTGAAGTGTGAGCCATGATGAATTCTCCGTTTGTCATGCGTAACTCTACTTTGTATCTCAAATGCGATACAGTCAAGCTGTAGATATTAGCAAAATCACTGCGTTTGGTCAGATGCCAGTATTTTATAGATTGTTGACCGGCCTATCTTTAACCTCCTGGCGATCTCCGTAGCCCCCACTCCCTGGCTGTGCAGGGCACGGACTCTATCCTTGTCCACCCTGGGTTTACGGCCAAACTTGACCCCTTTGGCCTTGGCCTCCAGGCGGTCCTCGTTGGTGCGTTCCAGTATGCGCTGACGCTCGGCCTGGGCCACGGCCGACAGGATGGTGACTACCATCTTGCCCATGGTCCCCTCGGTGCTGATCCCATCGTCGAGGAACCGGATAGCCACACCCATGTTGTCGAACTCTTTGATGAGCTGGCCCGCAGTTGCGTCAATACAAGATCGAACAGCACTGGGATGACATGATGCACATTGCCGGTTCGCTCAAACTGGGGACCGTGCAGGCCTCCGAGCTGGTCCGCTCGCTACTGAAAAGTGATCGGCCTTCCAGTCTGGCACAAGCCATCATTGATGCGGGCCGGATCAATAAGACCCTTTACCTGCTGAACTACGTGGATGATGAAGATTACCGCCGTCGGATTCTGACCCAGTTGAATCGCAGGGAAAGCCGTCACGCGGTCGCACGGGCCATCTGCCACGGCCAACGTGGCGAAATCCGGAAACGGTACCGGGAGGGTCAGGAAGACCAACTTGGTGCATTGGGCTTGGTGACCAACGCCTGGTACTGTGGAATACGATATACATGCAGGCCGCCCTGGATCACCTGAGACAACAGGGCGAGGGCGAGAACGCGAAAGAAGAGGACGAAGCCAGATTGTCGCCACTCAGCCACAAGCATGTGAATATGCTGGGTCACTACTCGTTCACCCTGGCTGAACAGGTGCTGAATGGACAGCTCAGGCCGTTGAAGCAGCCATCGGAGCTGGACGAATGGCCTTAGCGTACGTTTTCGTACCGTTGGACTTCAAACCCCTAAACCACCGCAGCCCGGCCCTCGGCACCGTTACGGATCTGCTGGCCGATACAGGGTACTTCAGCAAAGCCAATGTCCAGGCGTGCAGGGATAAGAATATCCAGCCCTCACTGGCGGTGGCGCGCGATCAACACCACTTATCCGTGTTTGATCAGTTCGCACCCGATGATCCGGCGCCTGTCACGGACGACGGAGTTGAGGCCCCCTATACTGAGACCGTTCACGCAGTACGGTCAACCTTGATCGCATCAAGGCCGGATATTACTCCAGCAAGGCGCTGAACCCGACGGGTATTGTGCCGGCAGGGCCGGGCCAACTCTGAACACAGGAGCAACCGCCATGAAAACTGAAACCGATGTGCTGTTCATTTCCCATGGCGGCGGGCCAATGCCGCTGTTGGGGGATCCCGGTCACCGTGAAATGGTGGAGCGGCTCACGGAGCTTGCCAACAGGCTACACAAACCGTCGGCTATACTGGTTATCAGCGCCCACTGGGAGGAGTCAGTGCCGATGATCACCTCGGGGGCCAGTCCGCAGCTTATCTACGATTACTATGACTTCCCGCCGGAGGCCTACAGTATCGAGTATCCCTGCCTGGGAGAGCCGGGGCTGGCGCGGCAGGTTTACCAGGCGTTGGAACAGTCCGGAGTCCCAGCGCAACTTGATGATCGAAGGGGCTTTGATCACGGCCTGTTCGTGCCGCTCAAGCTGATGTATCCGGATGCGGATATCCCATGCGTGCAGCTGTCCCTGGTAGACAGTCTGGATGCCAGCACCCACTTGGCGATTGGTCGTGCTTTGCAGGGGCTGGACTACGCCAACCTGCTCGTGATCGGCTCTGGGTTCTCGTTCCATAACATGCGGGCGTTTTTCGCGACAGATACGCCGGAGATTCGGGCTCGTAATCAGGCTTTCGAGGACTGGCTGGAAGAGACGTGTGGTGATACCGCCCTGCAGGAATCGGAACGTGGTGAGCGCCTGGCTCACTGGGAGCGAGCGCCCCACGCCCGCTTCTGCCACCCCCGGGAAGAACACCTTCTGCCTTTGCATGTGTGCTACGGGCTTGCGGACAAGCCCAGTGACACGCATATATCGGCAACCATCCTCGGGAAAAAATCGGGGATGTTTTATTGGAGAGTGGAAAGGCTGGATTGACCTGCCGAAGGCATCAATCTCCACAAACTTTCAGGTATCAAAAATACCCTTGCCCGCTATGGTGGCGATGAATTTACCGTCCTGTTGCCCTCGCTTGACGAAAAAAAGGACGCCGCAACGGTCGCACGCAAACTTCTGAACTCGCTCGAAACCCCTTTTCAGTTTGAGGGCACCGATCTTCGTGTCTCTATCGGAACCAGCATCGGGATTGCAATGTACCCTGAAGACGGGCGGGGGCGGAAACGCTGGTAGAGCGGGCAGACGTGGCCATGTATGCCGTGAAACAGAGGAAAAAAAACGACTTTTATTTTTACAGCTAGGCATGATGGACAACAAAAGATCGGACAACACGTCGCCCTAAACCCGTCATCCAAACCACTCGGGCTCCCCCAATGAAAAACATCTGAGACTTGAGCGACAATAGCCTTGCAGTAGGCTTTAAAACATAGTCTGGAGGAATTTCAAGAAACTCTGTTCACCTCGTGGGAATTGTTGCCAGCGCTCAAGCGATCCAACAGCTCACTCTTCACGCTCAGCTCGGTTTCAAGCTGCTGCACCTTCGCTTTCAGTTGGTCGTTCACGCGCTGCTGCTTTTCAAAGGCAGCCTTTCGTTGGCGTAACGCCACGACTTGCTGCTCTAGCCGCACTGTTTTGTCGGCCAGACGACGATTTTCGCGCTCCCGCTCGCCCAGTTGCTGGGTCAACCCATCCGACTGCTTTCGAACTTCAGTCACCTCTGTGAACAGCCGGCTGATCTCCCGGGTGGCCTGGGTCTGCTCGTCGCGTTTCACGACTAGGGCTTGTTGCAAGTGGCGTTGCTCTTCCTGGACTTGCTGGACCTGCTGCTCATGCCGCCGCTGATCCTGCTCGCGCTGCTCTTTCACGGAACCGCGATAATGCTCCAGCGCCTGCCGGGCATGGTTGTGCTTTTCTTCGAGTGAATTCACCTGGCGTTGCTTGCCCTGAACCTGCTCAGTCAAACTTTCAATGCGCTGGGCCTGTGCGCGGTTATCGCCTTCGAGTTTCGAGAGCGCCTCACGTAACCCAAGGACCTCCGCCTGTAAATCATCCCGCGCCTGAGCCAACACTGCATTTTGCGCCTGGTGTTGCCTGGTTTCAGCGGTCTGTGCTGTTAAAGCTTCCTGCAGGCCGGCCACCTCGGCCTGTTGGCGCTGTTCGGCCTGCTCGATGGTCTCCTGTGCGTCCTGACGTAATTGCCGAGCCAGTTGGCCTACCAAGTCGGTAACGTGGCTGCTCAGAAGCGCTTCATCGTCCAGACGAGCGCTTTCACGCGCCTCGATCGCTTTCAGGTGGTTGCTGATGGTGGTCTTTGAGCCGGTGTTGCCCAGCTCGGCTCGTATGGCGTCGATGGAGGGGTAAACATTGCGAGCCAGAAGACGTTTACGGGCGTCCTCGACCAGGGGTTGGGTGATGCCGCCTCGGGCCATGATCGTGTCCTCATGTTTATTTCGTACTGTGTTACGTATTATGTAAATACGTACTATATACACCAGAAAGATCGTTGGAAAGTACAGCTTTACAGACATGTGATAATCCAGAGTTATCCATTGTGATGCTCATTTCGACGGCTATACTGACCGATGCTCGGTACGATATGACTCGATTTGCCGCCCCGGACCAAGGCCGCACCAGGAGATCAAAAATGCACAAACAAGCCGAACCACTCGATCAACACGTGTGCGAAGCAGCCGAACGTTGGATAAGGGAAGCGACAAGAGCATTGCCGAAATCGGACGACGTCGGTGCGCCCAATGACGGTTGATCGGTACGTTCAGGCTGCTACCCGCGACAATACCCGACGGAGCTACCGATCCGCAGTCGAGCATTTTGAGGTGACCTGGGGCGGGTTTCTGCCCGCAACCGCCGACAGCGTTGCTCGCTATCTCGCCGATCATGCCGAGAGGCTTTCTGCCGCCACCCTGAAGCAGCGCCTGGCGGCACTGGCACGCTGGCACCGGGACCAGGGGTTTCCAGACCCAACAAAAGCTCCTTTAGTACGCACGGTTCTCAAGGGCATACGCGAAGAGCATCCGTACCGGCAAAAACAAGCCAAGCCACTGGCCATCACCCAGCTACAGCAACTGGATCAGTGGCTGGCCGGAAAGATCGCGCAGGCGCGTCAGCAGGATTCAAGGCGCCTCGGGGTCTGGTTACGCAACCGGGCCATGGTCTTGCTCGGATTCTGGCGAGCCTTTCGCAGTGACGAACTCTGTCGATTAACCATTGACGATGTCACGCTGGCCCCCGCTGCCGGTATGTCCTTGTACTTGCGGAGGAGCAAGGGGGATCGTCAGGCCGAAGGTCGCCTGTACAAGGTGCCAGCTCTGAGGCAGTGCTGTCCCGTGGAGGCCTGTCAGGATTGGCTGGACTTTTTGAACCAGCCCAGCGGTGCGCTATTCAGGGCGATTGATCGCTGGGGAAATATTTCCAATACTTCATTGCACCCGAACAGCATCGTGCCGCTGCTGCGCCAGCTTCTGGCCGACGCAGACATTGACGCTGTGGAAGCGTTCAGCAGCCACTCGCTGCGACGCGGTTTTGCCACCTGGGCCAGTGCTTCCGGCTGGGAACTCAAAGCGCTGATGGAGTACGTCGGTTGGCGGGATACCCAGACCGCCTTGCGATACATTGAAGCTAAATCGCCGTTCGAGCTTGCCCTGATGCAAATCCCAACCGAAGTGGCGTCGTCTGTCGGTCAGCCACGCCTGGCGAGCGTATCCGAGCCAAGTTACCGGGCATTAACCGTTCAGCTCACCCTGGAGCCGCAACGTCCTCGCAGCCGGAAACACCATCAGGCCCGCACGGTAATCGAAGCCCACTGCCTGAAACCGTTCGAGATGGAACAGCAGAACAATGGGGACTACCGCATTGAGGTGCCTGCAACGTCGGATGAGCAGCTGGACGAAATGATGGACGACTTGATCGATGAGATACACCGCATTGCGTCCGATAAAGCCTGCTGGGTGGAGACACGGATCAAGGACCCGGCCACCGGGCAAGCATGGGATTGAGCCGGTTATGAGTGCTATTCAGGAAACAGCCTATCCACGGTTTCGGTCGGATATCCCGCAACAGGAACTTGATGCAGTATACACGCCCACGTCCGGCGAACAGCGCTGGGCTCGTCGGCGCACCCGGCCGATCCTGGAGCGCTTCTTTTTACTGCTTCACCTGAAGGCGTATCAGAAACAGGGGTTCTTTTCCTCGTCGGTCGATTTGCCTGGCGATTTGCGTCGTCACATTGCGCAGTGCCTTGGTCTCGACAAACAGCCGACCAAAGCCCAACGACAACAGTATGATCGTTCTGCCACCCGTAAACGCCATATCCCGTGGATTCGAACTTATGTAGGCAGCCGGACGCTGGACGAGGCGGCTCATGCTTGGCTATCGAGCCAAGCAACGAAAGCCGCCGAGTCCCGCGAAGTGCTGACCGATATCATCAATATCCTTCTGGAAGAGTTGGTGCGTCACCGTTTCGAAATTCCCGGCTTTACGGTGTTATTGAGGCTCGCCAAGGATGCCCGGGCCACCGTCAATGACCGCTGTTACCGGTCCATCGTCAGCGAACTCAACGACGAAACAAAGGCACTGGTCAATGACTTGCTGGTATCGCCACCGGGGATCGAGATCAGCGGCTGGCAACGACTGAAGCGAGAAATCCGAAAGCCGACGAATAAAGAAATCCGGTCCTATCTGCAACACCTCAAGTGGCTGAAGGGTATCGTCGAGCAATTGCCGGGCGTCAAATCAATTCCCGTGACCAAGCGGCGACAGTTCGCCCACGAAGCACGAGCGCTGGATGTGGCCAAAATGGCTCGAATCCCTGCGCGTAAACGCTATGCCCTGGCGGTGGTCCTGATCCGGCAACAGTATGCCCAGGCGCTGGATGATACCGCAGAGCTTATGATCAAGCTGATGAGGCAACTGGAAACCACCGCTCAGCAAAATCTCCTTACCTATCAAATGGAGCAGACCCAGCGCACCGATCGACTGGTGTCCTGCTTTAAAGACGTGTTGACTGCCATGGAGGCCGAGCCAAACCCGTGGCAATCGCTTCAGGCCGTTATCGGAGACAAGCGCCAGGAGTGGCTGGACGAATGTGAGGAGCATCTGGCCTACGCCGGCAATAACTACCTGCCTTTCATGTTGCGACCGTTTCGAACCAAACGCAGCCTTCTGTACAACTGCCTGGAAATACTGACGTTTCAAAGCACCTCCAGCGACATGCTGTCGATGCAACTGATCGAGTTACTCCGAAAGACCCGTTCATTGAAAGCCGAGACGCTGGATTTGCGGGTCCATGCGCCGGCTCTGGTCGAAAGCATCCAGCAGACCAAGTGGACGCTCGAAAAATGGCGCCGTCTGATTTTCATCCGGCCGGACAGTGTGACGGTTCACCGTAAATATTTTGAGTTGGCCGTTTTGAATCTGGTGAAACAGGAACTGAAGTCAGCGGATCTGGCGGTTGTTCACGGGGATCGCTTCGATGACCATCGCGATCAACTGGTGAGTTGGTCGGATTATGAGCAGGAAATTGATCAGTACGGGCTGGAAGTGGAGCTTCCCATCGAACCGAAGGCTCTCAGTCGCCATCTCAAGGATCAATTGACTCAGGTGAGCCGCTCAGTGGACGCAGCCTTCCCGGACAACACACACGCCGTGATCGAAGACGGTCGCATCGTAATCAAACGCAGTCAGAAACAGGGGCTGCCAACAAACTGGCAGGCCCTCGATGACGACATCACACGGCGGCTTGGCACCCGCAGCATCGTCGACGTTCTGGTCGATGCGGAGCGCTGGCTTGGATTACATCGGGAATTCGGGCCATTATCAGGCTATGAGGGGCGCGTGGAAAACCCCCGGTTGCGGTTTATCGCTACGCTTTTCTGCTACGGCTGCAATCTGGGACCCTCCCAGACCGCCGACTCCATCAAGCAACTGAACCGTCGCCAGATAGCCTGGCTCAACCTTAACCACGTCACTGAAGACAGGCTAGATCGCGCTATCGTCAAGGTCATCAACGCGTACAAGAAATACGAACTGCCCGGATACTGGGGCACAGGCCGTCGGGCTGCCGCTGACGGCACCAAGTGGAACCTCTACGAGCAAAACCTGCTCAGCGAGTACCACATCCGCTATGGCGGTTACGGCGGCATCGGTTACTACCACGTCTCGGACACTTATATCGCATTGTTCAGTCATTTCATCCCCTGCGGCGTTCACGAGGCGGTGTACATCCTCGACGGACTGCTTGAGAATCGGAGCGATATCCAGCCAGATACCTTGCACGGTGATACGCAGGCCCAGAGCTATCCCGTTTTCGGGCTCGCGTATCTACTGGGGATCAAGCTGATGCCGCGTATCCGGAATATCAAGGATCTGAACTTCTACCGGCCCGACAGGCGGTTCCGTTACGCGCATATCGAAGAGCTGTTCAACGGTCATATAGACTGGGCGCGGATTGAACGACACCTCCCGGATATGTTGCGTGTGGCCGTGTCCATCAAGCTTGGTAAAATTACGGCATCAACGATCCTGAGGCGGCTGGGAACCTACAGCCGCAAGAACAAACTGTATTTCGCCTTCCGGGAGCTGGGGAAGGTCGTGCGGACCGGTTTCCTGTTGAACTACATCGACAATGTGGAATTACGTCAGACCATTCACGCCGCAACCAACAAGAACGAGCAGTTTAACGGGTTTGCAAAATGGAGTTTTTTTGGTGGCGAGGGCATCATTGCGGCCAACCTCCGGCATGAGCAGCAAAAGGTGGTGAAGTACAACCACCTGGTGGCGAATATGCTGATCTTGCACAACGTCGAAGCTCTCAGCCGGGTATTGCGCGATATGGCAGCGGAAGGAATCGCCATCACCGAAGATGTCCTGAAAGCGCTATCGCCGTACCGAACCCGTCATATCAATCGTTTTGGAGATTACACATTGGACTTTAGACGTCCGGTAGGGCAGCAGTTGTTTGATTTGAAACTTGCTGAGCTTACCCCTCAAGGGACGCCCGGTGATCAGGTGAACCCAAAATATGAGCCGAAATAAAACGGACTAAACTACAACTAATTCATTTGGTTAGGGGCGTTTTTAGACTATTTTTCACGTTTGTCTACCAACCCTCCGTATGGGTGGACGGTAATGAAAGCCAGTTAGAGCGAGTGTGCTTTAACCTGATTCAAAACGCCTACAAATTTACAGATCCCGGTAATGGCCAGATAGACGTTGAACTCGCGATCGCAGATGACTTTGCGACATTGAAGGTTAAGGATAACGGGGTCGGCATTGATCCTAAAAACCATGGCATGATCTTTCAGCGGTACCGACAGGTCGATGGCTCAACAACACGTAAGGCACAAGGGACGGGGATAGGGCTTGCCTTAGTGAAAGAAATCGTTGAAGCGCATTCAGGGACCATTGCTGTCTACAGTCAACTGGGCTTGGGTTCGACCTTTACGCTTCAAATCCCACTGGCTCAAAACCAGACCGATGCTATTGACCCAAAAGAGACGGCGAACAACGACATTCGTCGCGATGCCGAAAGGGATTACCTGCTGAATTTCGATGTTCACACCACGCCAGAATCAGCCAACAAAACATACCGGTCAAAGGGGAAGCCGCTGCTTGTTCTCGTCGAGGATGAGAACGACATTGCCTCAATGATGCTCGATGCTCTACAAGCCGGTTACGACCTTGTTTGGCTCAAAGACGGAAGCTCAGCAGCGCAGGAAATTGCATCACTGAGACCTCACGTCGTCCTTCTCGATCACATGTTGCCAGGTAAGGATGGCCTGGATATCGCCAGGGAAATGAAACGATATTCCGACACATCGACCACGCCAATCCTTTTGGTGACTGCCAACGCCAGAGAAACGCTGAAACAGGATGCTCTGGATCTTGGTATAGACGAATTCATTGCCAAGCCCTTTAGTTGGGTAGAACTGCGAGCGCGAGTTAAAAATTTGGTCAATCGCGCAAATTTGGAACGGGTGCTGAGTGACCGGAATGCCGAGTTGCAAATAGCAATGGATGACCTGAGTCGCTCGGAGGCGCAACTGATTCAATCCGAGAAATGGCGATCGCTATCGAGCTTTTCTGGCGCGCTGATCCATGAAATAGGTAACCCGCTGAACATAGCCTTGAGTGCCCTGAGGGTTGCGGTTAAACAAACGAACCCCGATATCCGGGCCGAAGCTTTAGACGATGCGAAAATCGGACTCGAGAGAATCAGCGACCTGATTGCTGATTTGAAGGATTTCCTGACGCCTGAGAACACACCCGTTTTAGAGCCGGTATCCCTTGAACAGGTGATTGATCGCTCCGAAGCCCTTCATCGAGATCGACTGGCCAACGTCGCGGTCCATCATGAGGGCTTGTCCGACGCCTTTGTGATTGGGAACAAAAACGCGCTCATTCAGACGATAAGCAACCTCATAGGCAATTCCCTGGATGCTTTTGCACGGAGCGATTCTCCCAACCCTAGCATCAGTATTTGCGCAACCTCAGATCAGCGATCTGATGGATTCTTTTACCGCATACAAGTATCTGACAATGGCCCCGGGATACCTGAATCCGTTATCCCAACGCTCTTTAGCCCTTTCCATCCTGGTCCCGAAAGTACCAGTCTTGGTATTGGTCTATCTCTTTGCAAAAAGATGGTGGAACAAATGGGCGGGGAAATTATCTTGGCTGAAAGCCTCGAAGGAGCATCTTTTGAAATCTCACTACCATCAGCATGATGGCTTTGGGCACCCTCGGGCGCTAATGACCACTTTATAAAAGACGAAGTGCCTACCTGACGGGAATAACCCGGTAAAACATGACGCAGCCCACAATTAACCGCTTTTATTGTCCAAGGAAACTACCTAAAAGTTGCCACGACACCAGTTGCGGGGCACTATTTTTTTGAATTCCTCAATTGCATGGAAGCGCCGTACCCCAGTGGTTCGGGCAAGAATCAAGGATAAGATCTCCTCCCGTTGTCATGTTAGTGACATCGTCATCGCGGCACCGAACTTAAAAGGTCGTTGAGTAGTGACCTTTTGATTGATGGTTTCTCGCACCAGTAGCGGCAGAATCAATGTCAGCTTCATGGGTGGTCGCAATCAGGTTTTCTGTCCTCTGGTTCCTCGTCGTCTGCCCTGATCCTGGTGTGCAAACACAGTTACGATCTTGTGGAGAAACTTCATGAAATTTAAGTTCCTAGCTTTGTCACTGGGATTGGCAGCGACCTTAACTGGCTGCTCAACCACCGAACACATGATGGTTGGTGGAAAATGCGTGACCTGCATCAATAATCCTCTGACGGGTGAACCCCTGAACCACGACGGGTCAATTCCAGGCAGCACCTACAAACCGTCTGACCAGGTGACCGCTCAATCCGACTCTTCAGGCTCGGTTGGTTCGTCTTCCGGCAGAAAGACCTTTACTGAATCCACGACCTCTTTTTCTGTACCAGTTAACGTCGATGTGGCGTTTATCAGAATCAAAAACGAATACAAGTACCAGTCCGAGCAGGAAATCCGCCAGGAATGGGGATCATTGGCCGAAACAAAAATGAAGACCTTTGCCTGGGCCTACGACTCAGAGCCATCTGTTTACTACCGAATGCGGGCCCACCGGCAGCATGGCGATGCGCTTTATGTCATTGATCACAACATCACTAAGCAAAATGCTGATGCCAGCGAGATAACAATAACCGTGTGGGTGAACGATCAGTCACCGATCTCACCGGCCGACGTGGCGAAAAGCCTCGCCGGGCGAACCAAAACCGCATTGAAGATCTGACAGGCAAGGGAAGGGGCCTCACGCAATGATTAGACTGCTTATTGGTTTCATTCTTGGTGTGGTGGCCTCGTATTACACCTTTCCTATGTTCTACTCCGCACCCGTTCCCTTACCTAAGTTCAGCCTGGAGAACCTGTTTTCAGAAGAACAGACGTTGAGCTCCAACACGATCAACGCCAACCCGCCCGCCCATTTCCAACAGGTCAAAGCGGATGCATTGGCTGAGAGGATCAGCGTCGCACGCTCCCTCGCTCAACTGAATCCGCCGCAGTCTGCAACGGCTCCAGAGGTTTTGGATGTTATTTACAGCGCGGCTCGCAAAGATCCGGTCGTAAACAGTCTGTTTCTTGAAAAAGCCGGCAATGGACTGACCAATCAAGAAGCCCTGATCATTCTGTCCGCTTTCGGAAAACGGGGCTGATATGGCTCAGGTGGCATTCATTCTGAACGACCAGCTGGTGCCGCCGGACCATCCCGAGCGACAAGCGCTTCTTGCTTCTGCCTATCGCACTCGAACTAGGCCTCTCTGTGGCTGCAAGGATCCTGGACTTCCGCTCTATGTGTCCAAAGTGGACGATGGCACTTTCCTGGTGAAGCGGATGCCGTTTACCGGGCCACAACACGACCCGAACTGCGACTGTTACGAGATTCCCCCTGAACTATCGGGGCGCGGCGCTCTGGGTCAAAAAGCAATTGAAGAAGATCAGGATGGCGGCATTACCAAGCTTCGGCTGGACTTCAGTCTGAGCAAGCGCGGAACCGCTCCCGTCGCCTCGCCAATAAAGGGGCAATCCAGCCAGGCGCCAACTACGAAATCCGATCCAGCTAAATTGTCTGTACGATCGCTTTTGCATCTTCTCTATGAAGACGCCGGATTAAATCGCTGGTCTCCCCGGATGGCGGGTAAGAGAAATTGGTTCGTGGTCCGCAAATATCTGCTTGAGGCCGCCGAAGGGAAAATGTCGGGCAGGCGAGCGATTGCAGATTCGCTGCTCATTCCCGAGCCATTTTCAGTGGATCATAAAGACGACATCCTCCGCAGGCGTGCTCGATTCTTTTCTGATCTCAAGTCCACTGCCAAAGACCAACCTCTGGGTTTGATGATAGGTGAGGTGAATACGTTCGAGCCGGCCCGGTTTGGACATCGGATGATCATCAAACACATGCCGGACGTGCCTATTTACCTTGCCGACGATATTTATCGTCGCATGGAGAAAAACTACGGAACCGAATTGGCGTTCTTTGCTGAAGACGCCCAGATCCACTTGCTTTGTATCACCACGTTCACCAGATCTGCTACCGGCAATTTACAAGCTGACACGCTGTCCTTGATGACGGTCGATGCTCAGTGGCTGCCTTTCGAAAACCGTGAAGAATTGGACCTGGTGGAGAGGTACCGTGCCACGGGTCGCTACTTCACCAAATGTCTTCGCTACAACCTTAAAAGCACCGAAGTCCTGGCGTCGATCCTACTGACCGACACTGAGACCCCGACGGTGGTTTACCTGTATCCAGAAATCAGCGATCCGGCCTATCAAGAAAAGCTGGACTGGGTCCTCACAAACAGCGAGTTACCTTACGAGCTGATCAATCCACACACATCCAGTGCATGAGTGAACCTTTCTGATGACCGCTTTAAATCAGCAACAGATCATTGACTTGTTTTGCGACATCGAGAGTCGTTTGCTCGGCGCCAGCTCAGTAATACTGGAGTATCTGAACAACCTTAAACCTGCATGCGGCGAGTTGGGACAAATCGAGTGGCGCTACCGTCTTTCCGGTTTCCTCGAAGGTCTTAGCCTAACCGGCCACATAGACAGCCTTTACCTTGAAAGCCTGGCCACCGTGCTCTTTGCCCGGGACGTTAAAAGCCGCGGAGTACGCCCTGGACGGGCCCATGCATTCAGCATCGACATCATTACTGACCAGTCCAAGGTCTATCGCTTTGATGTTCCTTCAACCAATCCACTAGATGCGTACGCACAGCTCACGAAGAGAACAGCCTATAACGCGATACCTGGTATAGAAGCTATAGAAGTTTATGCCGGATTCAGGAAAGACAGACCTAAGGAAGCTCAACCTTTACGAGTCTTCGCCAAGAGCGAACTCATTTACAGCAACCCCTGATTCATCTCACAAGGACGTCATTCGTCATGGCACTGACATTAGAAAGGATGCTGTTCGAGAGCATCATCATCAACGACAACATCAAGATCACGGTTACCCGACTGGACAGTTCAAGGGTGAAGCTTTCAATTGATGCCCCGCCCGAGGTCGCAATCAACCGGGAAGAAGTATTCAACAGAATCATCGACCAGAGACCGCAATCGGAACGGCCGTCCGCCAGGCGATCAATCGTCAGAAGGCTGTTGTCCAAATAACGAGTTGGCTACGCTCTATTCAAACCCGAAAGAGGCCATCGACCGGAAGACACGCCCGGAGATTCAGGATCTGGAGAAGGTGTTCAAAGACAATTCCGCCCGAGTTCGGGTGTCGCAATAGGAATACGCGTAGAAGTGGCGAAATAGGAAAATGGAAGGATCAATGCATGAGCGACTACTTTTTGACGAAACGCCAAGTAAATAATCTATTGGTTGATGGGCCGCTGAATACCTTTTCCGCCCGCGTGGCTTTTCTGATTCCGATGATTGTGTTAGCGGTGGGTGCGATTGCTAGCACGTTCTTCGGCGTCAAATACACATTCAGTCAATTACTGGTAGGCGTTGGTGTTCTCTTGTTTACAGCAAGTTGCTTGCCCTTCGCTTTGCAGAAGCCGAAGGGCAGTCATAAATAGATTGGAACTCGGACCTCATGAAACAAAACCTTCTTTCAGATTTTCGAGACATTTACGCAGGACCGTGGCCGAGAGCCATAAGCTTTCTGCTTCTCCTAGTTTTCGGAGGACCGCTTGTTGGTGCCTTGATTACGGGTGAGCCGCTTTCGCCGATGCTTTTCGTTGCAAGTGGTTTTGTTGCGGTAACCGTGTTCTTCACCGGGGTTTGGGTAAAGCGACGGTACCCGCGTTCTGAAGAGGGCGAGTGATTATTCACTTCCAGCATGACCAGTACCTCAATCCTTTCACGTCCACTAAGCAGTTCTGACGTCTCGTCTTATGGCTGCGGCTCTGAATTAAGTGTTGTCAGATTCGTTTTTCTGGCCTCTCGCCAGTTTTGCCTTGGTCAGGGCAGTCGGCGAGCTATGTCTGGCGTCCAGGTATCTCAAGGCGGTTCGTGGATCGCGCCAACCGATCCACTCCATGATGTCCTTTTGATTTGCATCTTCTTGGTCCATCCAGTTTGCCAGACCCCGACGCATAGAGTGGCTAGTGTAGCGATCCTGAGCGGTCTGCGTATCAACATTGAACAGCTTCTCCAAGAGAGTGTTCATTGAATTCGCGTTGATACCCTTCGTCCAGACGTTGCCCCAGCGATCGACTTTTGAAAATAACGGGTAATCACCATCGGTGTTTTTGTCGTCACTGACTCCCTGAAATCGGTCTTCCTTCCATTGCCTGATCGCGTACATGGGGCAGAGATGTCTGGCCGGGTAAGCTTCGAAATGCTTTCTTTGCCCTTTTCCTTCTCTGTCAGTCTTGGATCTCCGGACCGTAAGTAGCATCCAAGGCGGGTCTTCATCCCAATGCATATCCACGTCCCTGATGCGCAAATTGACCAATTCTGACGCTCGTAACCCAAACCAGAAAGCCGTCAGCAAAAGCGCTCGGTTTCGGGAAAATTTAAGCATCGATTGTCGATCATCATGCTCGAGTGCCTTCTGTCGACTTTGACGCAATTCTTTTTCAGCATTCTTTAGAATCCTCATGGGTAGGGCATTGGCTTGCTCCTGGGGTTCACCACAAGACACTCTGATGGACCGCATGGTCGCCCTGACGGCATCTGAATTATTTGGATTATCCCCAAAGGTGCGCTTGTGCCAGCTCCCAAATAGACTGCGTCGCTGCTCGAGCGTGGCCACCGAAAAACCTTTGAGGGCTTTGTTTCTTCGCTTATCCAGAACTTCGCTTTCCGCGGGCTCGTTGTCGTTCGGCTTTCTCGCGTATTCATTGAGATAAAAAGACAGATCCGTTGGCGTGCAGGGCAGAGGGCCTTTCCAAACTTCAATGTAATGCCTGACGGCCTGCAAGGTAGCTTTTTTTGTGTTCTTCGATTCAGCCGACTGAAGAAGATCTAGTAGAGCCGTTCGGGCTTCAACTGGATACTGAGCAAGAACCTCCGGATCGAAAACTTCGGCGTGGGTTGGGCGCGTTTGTGTTATCAGTTTTTTATCCGTCACTTTCCTTTCCACACTTTTTTCCGACAATCGCTTCAATTCGGTGCCTCGGCAATACCAGGCTCTCAACTCGCAACTGGTGCAGATCCTTCAAACCCGACTTAGTAGATAAGTCCATAATGGCAAAGATGTGAGATCTCGGTTCCGCTAGTACACTTCCAAGGGAGCACTCCGCGTCCAAAGCAGTGGAGGCAATCGCCTCGCTTTGCAGGAGGTGCGTTTTGTCCACATACACTTTTGGATCTGCAATTACCTCGAAGGAGAGATTTAGAAGCTCCCAAGGCCGTGATGTCGACGGAATTTCTATAGACACTTTCCCCGGCGCCCAGGGAAACACATGAATGGCGTTGATGTCGCTGTCCACCACGTACACCGTTGCGTTCCCGATTTCTCTCCAGCTTTCTTCAACAAAGGTGAAACCATTCTGGCTGTTAAAAGTGAGGATTTCCCGGAGACGCTCCCTGGCCTCTTTTGCAGATTGAAAATCCACCAATCGATCTTCAGTCACGAACTACTCCCGGAACCAATACTTTCACGGCAGAAATATTCCAATGCCCATAGTGTGACCGAGCATCAAACAGCCGCGCTTTAACCTGATCACGTGGCATCGACTCAAAACCTGGCTTTGGAGTGACCACAGCAACCTCATTCCAGGACCTCGCGGGTGTATCCCGCCGTGCAGCGGCGAGGAACAAAAGCTTCAGCAGTTCGTCACTTTGCTCGCGCGGCATATTCTCAACCAGCAGCTCCGGCAATCCTAAATCTGAGCATCCCACTGTGTACGCGTAACCTGGTACGTGTCGGACGTGGACGCCATGATGTTCAATCGCGTCCGCCACTGCGTTCTTGTGAGCCTCAATTCCGTTCTCAAACTTTCCCAAAGCCATCAGTGCATCTCCAACGAGTCATTTACGACCACAGTACACCGGAAATCACGGCCGCCAAGGTCTGGTTGCTTTTTGGCCAAGGCCAACGCATTATTTCCCAAGGCATTGGGAGTTGCAGCTTGGTGCCTTCAGGCCCAATCACTCAGCTGCCTGGGCCTGATCTTTCCACCACAAATGGTGTGAAGAATCTCAAACCGTACAAACAGACCATTGAGATAAGCTCTGGTCGAGCCTGACGTTCCTACGTTCGTTTTCTTCAGCCTTACGCTCCGGAAAGCCTCAAAAGCGCCCTCACCCGAAATTATACACCTATAAGATGGGATAATGCCTATTATCGCGCTTTTATTTTTCCTCGTTTTCTTTTGTGTTTCTTTTGTTTCGTTAGCGTATAATCAATAAAATGAAACTCAGAAACTGACCAAGACAGCTCGCCGTCCGCGCTTAGTTGTCTAAGTTATTGTTTTTAATAGATAGGAAGGTGCACGTATGGGTAGGCCAGCCAGTATCAGCGAAGCAGACATCATCAGAGCCGTTGAGGAGCTGCAGGAAAGCCGGAAACCAGTAAACCCATACCAGGTCCGCCAAATTCTTGGTAAGGGCTCCACCGCAAAGATTGCTCACTACCTTCACGGGCTGGACATCGACTCCACCTACGAAGACTCAGAGTTCCAGGCAGCTATTGACCTGAACGCTGAGCGATCGGAGTACCTGGCAAAGCTCGTGCGGCCATTGATTTTTCAGCTGGAGGAAGAACAGCAGTCATCGATTAATGAAGCGAAAGCCAAGTTCGAAACCCAACGGCAAGAACTCGAAGAGCTGGCCAGAGGCCTTGAAGAAAAGCTATCCGGTAAACAGTCAGAGGTTGAGACGCTGGAGACCAAACTGGCGAACCTGGAGAGCGAGAGAGACAGTCTCAAGGTCGACAATCAGAAACTCAGAATTGCCGCGGCCGCTAACCACGAGAAGCAAATCGCGTTGCAGGAAAAAATTCATACTCAGGGCGAAGAAATAACTGAACGTAAAAAACAGCTCGAACAAGCCACTTCCGAGAAAGCGGCCCTCGAACACCGTCACGATCAGCAACTATCCCGTTTAAGAGACGAGTTTGACGAACTCAAGGAGGAATTTGCCAGCTACAGGAACAAGGCCGAAGATCAATTTGCTGAGCATAGAACCGAGAAGGCAAGACTTCTGGAGCAAGTGGAAGAGCAGCGTGACATTGCCAACCTGGAAGCAGTTGAGCGTCAGCGCCTTGAACAGGAGTTGTCTCACACCCGGGCGGGTGCAAAGAGCCTTCAGGAGTCTTTGTCCAATCAGAGCTCTATTATTGAGGACTTGGAGAGGCGTCTCACAGATTCAGAATCAACAGCCCAACGCGTTGCAGAGTCCCTCAGCGAATTAAAATCCTCTTTTGAGGATGTGCAGCGGTCGAAGCAGTCGTTAGAGAACGCGAATCAAAGCCTTGCCGCAGAGGTCGAGTTTTTAAAGGACATCTTGAGGAAATTCCAAAGCATCCGAGATGAAATGGATTGGGAGGGAACCAATACCCAGAGAAATGAGTACAATTCTAACGAATCGAAATAACGCCGTGCACGGAGACGGGTGAAGCGCGTCCGCCTTACGCAACTTGTATTAATCAACTAGGATTCGATGTCCGCATGCCTGGCGATTTGGTCACGAATTATTGCGCGGAGATAGTGCTGTGGCGCTGAGGTTTGTTTTGGGTCTGCAAAGTCCCGGGCAAAATCTGTTGTTGCTCCAAGTACAGATAGAATTTCCTCCTGGGTCAGGCTGTGCTGAAGACTACCATCCTCTTCGGAAATCAATCGCATAATTTGATACAGCAGCTTGTTCTGCGTCTCTTTGCTCTCAAGCTCGAGAGTTTTCAGTTCTTCGCCACTGTTCGCTTCGGGCAGGTAAAACGGATAAATGCCACCGAGTTTCCACCAGGTCTTCAGGTGTTTCTCATCGCACGGAATCCTGTAGTTCTGTTTGAGGGCATCTACTATGAAGGCGATTTTCTTGATGGAAGGCGAATATAAAGAAAACCAACCACGGACGGTGCTGTAGCTTAGATCTCCGAAATTTTCCGGATCTTTATCTCGAAGGTATTGATAAAAACCCTGCATCTTTCCTCGCTGCTCTTTGAATCCAATCCGATCCAACAGATGGGATAGACGCGAGCCGGGAGAATCGAAGCTCTGAACTTCGTCCTGTTGCATAGCTACCATTTTTGCGACGCTGATCTCGCCGTCTCCGGCCAAGTGGAGTGAGTTAGATCGACAAACGTTTATTGTCTCTGGTTCCATCACTTGCAAGATACGCCGGAATATAACAAGCGTCCACGGCGGACACCACTTAACGATTGCCGTTCTATGTGATCAGGAAGCAGCAGCAGCTCGTTGGACTCCATGTAAGTCGAAGAAAATTGTCATCTATTTTCCATGAAAATAGCAGTTGGGACGTGGGGTATCAGGTTCTCAGCTTCGCTAAGCGGATGGGTTCAGAGATGAATTTTTATTGCTGGGTTGGCGTTGAAGTTGTTCAACGATGGGAAGCAGTCGCGGTTTAGCAGGTAAACGCGAAGCTCACTCCTTGACCGGACGCCCTCAACACTGACTGATACGATGTTCTTTCCGTTCATGCCTTTTTGGTGAATATCGAGGGCTTCAATTTCTTTCTGAAGCAGTGTGAAAACTCGTTTGTCCCCTGCCCTTCGCTCGTAGATCTGCTTTTTAAGGCGATTTTTATCAAGGAAATCATTGAAGATTGCTGGTGTCACAAGAGCAATGTGATTCTCAAGCACATGGACAGGCGCCTTGGGTTCATTCACGCGAATACGTTTGGTCGCAATGCCGCGAAGTAACCAGGAGATAAAGTCATTTTGACGGAGCACTTCTTCCTGGATCTGTCGGCGAGTTTTCCATTTGTCGGCAGCATCTTTCGATGTAAGCCCTATTTCTGGGACCAACTTGCCCTCATCATTATTGGTAGTACTTTTGGATTTCGGATCAACCGTTTCGTTCCGGGATTTTGTTACCTGCCCTTCCCTATTTCCATCTGGTTTGCAGGTTTTCGCGGGCTTTTTAGGGACGGTGGTTGGTTCAGGGCATGGCAGAGAGACAGCTGACTCCAAGCTTGTATCGGCGGCGACTTGCGATTCTATGGCCTCTTTTACCTTCGGCTGATCTTCAGCCAAAGGATTTCCCTTTCGGTCTATCGGAGTCACGGTGCCATCAAACAAATCCGGTTGTGACGTTGGCCAGATGATCTCATTTTTAAAGCACAGAAAGGTCAACTTTTGACGCCAGTTTTTAGCGGGGTCATCTATCTCTGCATACCAGACGCTATCACCTTCTGGTGTCGCCACGATGCATTCATGATCTTTGAGGATCCCAAAGATAGTCACGACTGATTTTGGTATACCACTGTGGCCCTCGTTGAGCAGCTGGGCCCGGACTGCTTCTATTGTTGCCTTCGAAACAACCCAGGTACACTTATCGGTGACCCAGAGTGCCGCGCCAGGCTTGTTTCGGATCAGGTCCCCATCGGCCACCAGTTTTCTTAACGAAACAACCAATTTTTCGTGCAAAGGTACTGCCAATGAGTGGTCCGCTTTCTTGCCTGTATTTGCTCCGAGATTCTTTGACACACTTGCGCCATCGGCTGTTCTCACAATTTCAGCTATTACGTGACCACCAAAGGTTGAATGCGACACTGTACTGAACAGTTGGGAGACCAGTTCCATATCTGAAAACAGCCATTTGGTCGCTTCCGGTGTCAGCAATCTCGGCAACAATGACATTCCTGACTTTTCGTGGAGCGTCTTTGCGAGGCGGGTATTTTCTATTTTCTTGCGAAATCGATATTGATATTCAACGCCAGCCGGCAGATTTCCATACCAAGGGAACCACTGTTGGAACGTCGAGTTAGGGGCTCTGTAAACAACCTCTAAATCGGTAACGATCTTGCCTAAATCATGAGCTAAAATCGCGATGAACGCTCCGAATCTCCAGCGATCTGCACCAGGACCAATGTTCTCAGGTTCAGCGTTTGGAGGCAGGATATATCCATGAGAAATTCTGACCCCTGCATGCAAAGCTTCCAGGGTGTGGTCAATCAAGCCACCCTGCTCCGAATGATGATGAATCTCGGACGCGGGCAGGTTCTGAGCTAGTTCTGCGAACTGTTGAATGGCATAAAGATAATGTCTGTTCCACACAACATCGGTTGCTGAAACTAATCGTTTGATCTTTGAGATCAATGATTGCCGGGATGGCGTGTTTAAAAGGTCTGCACCACTTAGAGCAACTGGGTGCATCGGTCTGAGAGTGGGCACTCCTGTGTCCCGGGTGGGCTCGTTTTTCTTCAGAAATCTGCCAATCACGTCGGGCTCCTCAATCAAAGCCCAGACGATAGCTCAAAGGAATTGCCAACAGATTATTCAAAAGGTCAGTGCTCAGTGACCGTTTAAACACTGCGAAAAGGAGTTTGGTTGGACAAAATGCCAATAACTTCCACTTACCTTTTAAAGGCTAATCTACCGGTGACCGTTCAACAGCCAAAGCTTGTGCCATTTACTCTGCGCCTTAAAGAAGATGATCACACGCTGATGAAATTGCTTGCGGCCATCGATGACACCATTGAATTTCAATACGAGTTGCTAGACGCCGCAGTTGCCTGGGCTCATGCAAATAGAATGACGTTGCATCCGGTTGCGGTACAAAAGGGTGGTGTCAAAAAATCATTCTATGTCTGCAACTCTGCATCATTGCTTGCTGACCTTGAACGATCCTGGAATTGCAATCCGACGCGTGCAGTCCATACCGCCCTATTCCACTATCTTCGTTATCAGTCTCAGGAACGAAATTTACTACCTGCCACTGCTGCGTATTCCGGCGAACGTGACCGGTCATTCCGGGGATCGTGACCGATTTGCACACGGCCATCACGCTGGAGTCAGTTTTGTACTCTGAGCGGTCACGATGGGTCAACCGATTCCGTGTTTTGTGCCTTGGCTTTTCTTAGTGATTCTCCTTTTAGATTGAGTCGGTGAGCGCCGTGCAGAAGCCGGTCCAGAATGGCGTCTGCGAGTGTGGCGGAGCCGATGTAGTCGTGCCAGTGTTCGGTTGGTAACTGACTAGCGATCAGGGTTGAGCCTCTTCCGTGCCGATCCTCAATCACTTCCATCAGATCCTGTCGTTGTTGCACGGTGACCTTCTGCATCCCCCAGTCATCCAGGATCAGCAGGTCGGTTTTCAACAGTTGGTTCATCAGGCGGGCGTAACTGCCATCGCCGTGGGCGATGCGCAGCTGTTCGAACAGGCGCGGTACCCGCAAGTAACGGACTGAGAGCCCCTGCCGGCAGGCCTGGTTGCCCAGGGCGCACGCCAGCCAGGTCTTGCCGCAACCGGTAGGCCCGGTGATGCACAGGTTCAGGGACTGGCGGATCCAGTCACAGCTGGCCAGCCCCGCCATACGGGAGCGCTCCAGCCCTCTCGGGTGGCGGTAATCGATGTCTTCCACGCAGGCCGAGACCCGCAACCGGGCCGCCTTCAGCAGCCGTTCCAGGCGGCGGTTTTCCCGGTGCAGCACCTCCCGGTCGATCAGTAAGGCCAGGCGTTCCTCGAACGCCAGGTCGTGGGTGTCGGGCTGTGCCCGCTGCTGTTCCAGGGCATCGCACATGCCGGTCAGTTTGAGTTGGCGCAGGGCGTCGAGGGTGTTTTGAGTCAACATCAGTTTCTCCGGGATCAGTGGTAGTAGCGGGGGCCGCGAACGTTGGTGTGTACTGGCAGCTCTGTCAGTTCCGACTCCTCCTCGGCCAGGGGTAACGGGAGCTGATCCAGCCCCTGTTTCAGGATCGAGCTGATGCTCTGGTAGCTGGCCGAGTTGATAGCTAGTGCTCGACTACAGGCCTGCTCCAACCGGTCACGGCTGTAACGTCGACTCAGGTTCAACAGCCCCAGGCATGATCGGTAGCCATGCTCCGGATGAGGGCGATCCTTAAGCTGTCGCTGTACCACGTCGAGCGTGGCGGGACCGATGTCACTGGCCCAGTTCAGGAACCGTCCCGGTGACCAGTTCTGATGGGCCTGATGGGACTTGGGCATGTGCTCGGTCAGGGTCACGAAGCGGCTCTTGCCGTGGCGAGGATGCAGGGCTACCCGTTGTCCTTTGTGCATGACCTCAACGGACGTATCGGTCACCCGAACATCCAGCTTCACACCCACCAGGGCGTGAGGCACGCTGTACAGGCGTTTGTCGATCTCGATGTGGTAGTCGATGCCCGGTCGTGCCTTGCGCCACTCGGCGTAGACGTAGGACGTTGCCGGCAGTGGCCTGAGTGCAGGTCGGTCCAGCGCTTCGAACAGGCTCTGGCGGCTCTCGGAGCGCCCCTGGAACGGGCGCTGGTTCAGTGCCGGTAGCAGGTCTGCAATCGCCGAGTTCAGTTCGGCCAGTGAGAAGAACGTTCGGTGACGCAACCGGGCCAGGATCCAGCGTTCAACCAGCAGCACAGCGGCTTCGGCCTTCGCCTTATCCTTGGGCTTGTAGGGGCGGGCCGGTAAGACCGCCGTCTGGTAATGGGTTGCCAGTTCCGCGTAGGTCTCGTTGAGCTGGGGCGTGTATCGGTCTGCCTTGGTGACCGCTGCCTTGAGATTGTCCGGAACCAGCAGTTCCGGCACACCACCGTAGAACGCCAGCATCCGCTGGTGGGAGGCGATCCAGTCCGGCAGGCTCTGGCTCCAGGTGGCCTCGGCGAAGGTATAACTGGACGCGCCCAGCACAGCCACAAAGACCTGGGCCTTACGCATCTCGCCGGTGCTGCGGTCCACCACCGGCACGGTGGGACCGCAGTAGTCGATAAAGATCTTCTCGCCGGCCCGGTGGACCTGGCGCATGCTGCGCCGCTGCCGGCCGCGCCAGAGCCGGTAGTGATGGCAGAACTGACTGTACCGGCGGGCCTTGTCGCCGTGGCGTTCGACGTACTCAGCCCAGAGCAATTGCAGGGTGACGCCCTTGGTCTTGAGTTCCTGGTGGACCTGGAAGTAGTCGGGCTCAGCAAATCGAGATGGGGGTGTCTTGGCCGGGAAGAGCTGGGCTTCCAGTCGTGCCTCGTCCGTGCCTTCCGGCAACGGCCAGGTGATGCCCTGCGCGGTGGCCAGGCTGACATACTTGCCGACCACGCCCTTGGAGAGTCCGCAGGCACGGGCAATGCGCTCATGGCTCAGGCCCGCTTCGTACTTGAGGCGCAAGACCTCGATGATCTGTCGCATGGAAATCCTCGCTGCCGGCATCCGCCCTTCCTCGTGATGAAAAAGGAAGGGGTATGCCGGACAAAGTTGAAGAATTCCAGCGTGTTGGCAATGATTCCGGAGGAACGTGACCGGGGATTCCGGCATCGTGACCAGCGATTCCGGAAAAACGTCCAAAATCGGTCACGATAAAACGGAATGAGCGGTCACGATCACCCGGAACAGGCGGTCACGTTCAAACGGAATGGGTGGTCACGATGGGCCGGAATATGCAACTGCTGGGTAACCCCCCGTACTGAACGCCTCGTATTGTTTTTTTCTTCATCAAGAGCGGTCACATTTCACAGCTTTCCACCTGGCGACCTCTTAGGCTTTCTGTGATCAGTATTCACTTCGATCATTTACCAATAAATCTGAAAGGATTCTTATGCCCCATCTGAAACTACCGGCAATTGGCCTCATCAGCGTTTTTATTCTTGGTTGTTCAGCAGAAGTCGAATCAGGAAATTTTTCCACTGCCCAAACTTCATCGTCCTCTGAACCCACCGTTTCTTTAGATCAGAAGCACGGAGCCCAGATTACTGGAAAAATTCGGGGTGCTGAATTCAATCTTGATCAAGCAATCATGAGTGCAGGAACTTTGGAACTGCGCCAGGGAGAGGAATTCTTTCCTGATCTAGCTGTTGAGGTGGTTATTTTCGATGACACCCCTGGAGGGAAAACTTTCACTATGCCACCTGCCGGCCAGGGCATTTCTCCCCAGCTGCGGTTGAAGCAAAAGGCTGAGGATCAGAACGTTCCGGACACTGAGATGGTTCTTCAGGATTACCAATTAGAGCTGTCATTTGGTCAAGGCCAGGAACTCGGTTTGCCAGTCTCTATTCATCTTGTTGTTGACCAGTTTGAGACTTCGTTGGTTGGTGAAGGTTTTGCGACGTATGGAGACATTAAGGTAGTGGATGGTGCTTTAGACACGCATTATGAAAGTCTCGATACCCTAAAGATTCTTGCCAGGCGTCATGTAAGTGCGGGCTACCCTAACCTTCACGTTGTGAAGGATTTTGGGACCACGATCAATGTGCATGGTGAGTCTACTCCGTCCACTGGTTTTGTCGGTCTTGAGGCCCGTGATAGCAACGGGGAGATAGCGATCCTCAAATTGCAGTTTCGAAAGGACAGTTCTGGCTGGGAGATGATTAACCATTTGGACAGCGATCAAATCCACCAGGCTCATCAGATGATTACAGATATTGAAGGAGGTATTCGAACTGTCGAAGGAGTTAGAGCCCGCTTAGTTGCAGGTAAAGCTTTTGAGGCCGCCCTCAACGCTGAAGAGCTGATAAGCCAGGTACGTGGAACGTCCGTTGACTGCTACTTGACTGAATCTGCCGACAAGGCTAGTTGTGGAGGTGCAGCCAATCTTGTTGATGGAGACAGTTCTGAATGTTACCGGCGGTTCTATCTTTTAGAGAACACACCGTCTGGTTGGCAATTTCAAAGTGAGTTAGATCCTGGACAGAAGGTTGATTATAAAAGCGGCGAGATCGTTGAAGGTCGCATTCCTTCTAAATATAGTTGCTTGGCCTGACGTTTGTTTCCGAGCGCTGGGTTGAGGAATGGCGGTTGTTTTTATCTCAGGAGAAAAAATGGCAGCTTGTTGCGCGCTGGCGTTCTCGCCAGTGCATTTCCGCTCTAATGAAAAATTGTAGCAGGCAATTTCTGATTATTATTTTTAAAGACGGATTAAAAACGGGGTGATAACTGTAGGTTTCATGGCTAATTAGCTTTGAAACCTTTACTGGCAGGGATTGAGGTCTTGTGAGTAATCCGATTAACCACGCTCATACGGTCCGATTAACCAATCTGAAATAATCCCATAAACCGCATCCAAATAATCCCATAAACCACATATCCCCATCTAATCCACAGGATATTAACAAGTTATCCAAAGAAGTATCCACAGAATCAGTGTGTTATGACGACGTTATCCGATAAACCTCAGTAAAAATACAGCCCATTTCATTCTCTATCCCATTAACCTTAGGAAAAGATCCCACAAACCCCACTTATGTGAAATTCTCCAAAACACAGTATTGTTGACTGTGTCGGTGATTAGTAACCGCTTGCTCGCGCTAACGACTAGTGATTCAGTGTTCGTTCAAGTGCTCTGGCCTTTCTTGGCGTTCCCTGCCCTGCACCGCCCTGCCCTTCCCTCTTGGCCCGCTGGTGTTCCGCGTCCCAGCTGATCATTCACTAAAAAATGGCAAACTTTGATGAACATAATTATTGGTGTGGTTTAAGGGATGTTTTGGAGTCTTTGGCGTATACGCTCAAGCAAATTTCACTTGGCTGTCGTGAAAAAAAGATTATAAAACAGTGCCATAAAGCTGTTTGTTGGATTTTTAGATGTTGCTGGATAGCAGTCTGACAGCTGCAACTCCCCTCTCCTTCTTTGCATCCCAAGATCGTAGCAAGACGTTGTATTTAGCTATTTCTCTGACGCTTTAGAGATCGAAGATCCTTTTGCTGTCCAAATATGTCAATTCTTTGTTCAAAAATGGCTTTTATTGATGATGTTTCCCGGGGAGCTGATAAAAATTGGTGTGGTTTGGGGGATTTTTTGGAGCGCAGAAAATTTTTTGGTGGGGTTTTAGGGATAAAATTCTGGCTAGACCTTAAAAAGGTATCTGTGATGACTTGCCTTCACTATTGTCATGCTCGTTGTCTTGCGATTGGCCTTCGTCTGACATCAATGCACGACCCTCAGCTTTAGCCGTGATTTGATTGAACACCTTCTGGGCAGCGGCTTGCTGCTTTGCAAACGAGTTGCTCGCATGCAATGTGAACAACCAATCGTAGATCTTCCCTTTATTTTTCTTAGGCTCCGCTTCGTACTTTTCTATGATGTCGCGCTCTACCAGCTCGTTGAGTGCTTCAATGATGATCTCCTTATCTTTAGCGAGCCGGTTTGCCGGATCCTTCCATGCGGCAATGAGCGTTGTAAGCAATATGTTGTATGGGCGACCTGGTCCGGCTTGAATCCAGCTGCAGCATAGCCGATCGTAAAACAAACGCGCGCGCTGACTCTGGAATTCAAAGAGTTTGCTGTATTTCGATCTGCGATATTTAGTGTTGGTGATGAGATCCGTAACGAGCGGATGAAAGCAGACGAACGCTTGGGCATCGCCTTTCTTCGGGGCGTCAGCAAAAAATAGAACTGGGAAAAAGTTGGCGTTGGCGAGTGTGCTTCCATCTTCCGATACGAAACTCAGCCCTGCTTTGGAGAGAATTTCGAGCCCTTCCCTGATCTCGACGTAGTTATAGCTCTTCCCTTGCCTCTCCAACTCCTGGTGAATTTCGTACAGGGAAAACTGCAGTCCGATTAGATGAAATTTTTTCTTTTTGTTTGGCAGCTGGGTCTCGTAGGTTTCAGCTCTTCTTTCCGTGGCGAGTTTTCGTAGTACATCTTCAATCGCTTGTTCACGAGTTCCGGGAAATGCGAAGACACTTTCTTTCTCACCATTCTTGCCGATGCGTTCAATGTTGGCGGCTGTGACTGTTGCTGTAATTTCGGCGTTACCGTGAATGATCTTTCGCTGGAATTTTGCATCTGCCGCTGACGTAACGCCTGTGAGGATTTTGCTCCGTCTGTCATAGATGTATTTCCCTATAACGTCATACAGCGACAGTGTATGAGTAAAATCCCTGTCGATAAGGGGGTCGAGACCAAACAGGTCAAGTGCCAGCTGGACGTCATTTTGAACCTTGTTAGCATTCATTGCCATTTTGTCCTTCCAATCATCCTGTTGGGATAGTCGCAACCTTTGTCTTTGGTATCGGCGCTATCTGTCGTTAGATGTTTCGTATCCAGCTGGCCAAAACTCGTCACGTTTTCACCAATCGACCAAAAGTATCATCCTTTGAAATGAAAATAGCTTTTTCTGGTGCAATTGGTAACATTACCAGTGATTATCCTAGCAATCGTACCGTTGTCAACTGGCAAATTTGAAGGAATTATAATGTCTATCAACGATGATTCACGCTTTGACAAGTTAAAGGCGGCAATTTCTAAGATGCATAAAGTGGTCAAGCGCGGTTTTAGCGTTATGGACCAGATGCCCGAGCTTGTTAAGGACGCACAAAAAGATAAGTACGATCCCGAGTGGGTTGAAACCTCTGAGGTGGACTCCCGGATTCAGCAACGTCGATACGGCACTACTCAAGCAGCAGAGATGGTCGGCATCAGTGTAGGCACGTTGTATGCGGCTGAGCAAGACGGCCGACTTCCTCCCCCCGAGTATCGTACTGATACAGCAAAAAAGGTTCGGGCGGGCTACACCGTGAACCATATCAACCACATGCAGAGAGTGCTTGGCACGTCGCCATCGAAGCCTGAAAATTTGCCCGCGGCAATATGCGGGGTTCTAAATTTGAAAGGTGGCAGTCACAAAACCACAACTTGTCATCTGTTTTCACAATACCTGGCGATGCGTGGCTATAAGTGTCTGGTGCTTGACACTGATCCTCAAGGTTCGCTGTCTTTCTATTTTGGCAAACGCCCGGATTACGACATTAAGTATGAGAACACCTTTGCGCCATTTATTCTTGAGGATGATGCTGCCCTTCGGGATGTGGGGCATCCAAGGGGGGCCTCCAAGAACCTAAGATACGCTATCCAAAAAACATATTGGGACAACATTGATATTATTCCGTCGTGTTTGGAGAACCTGGCGATTGACCTGTTGCTTCCCCAGTTGATGGAAGCCAGTCGTAAGCCCAAAATTGAATTCATCGCCAAGCTAAGAGAAGGCTTACGTGAAGTCGGTAAAGATTATGACTTTATAATTATCGATGGTACGCCTTCACTTAACATGACCACTTTGAATGTGGTCAGTGCCTGTGACGTCGTCTTTGTTCCAACCCCGGCCGCCTTGTTGGATTTCGCATCGACATTACAGTTTTCGAAGCTGATTTCGGACACTGCCCGTTCTTACATTGATATGGGTGTGGCACCTCACCTGCCTGATCTTCGTTACTTTATAACGAAGTTCAGTGGATCCTCTTATGCCCAATTCTTTGGCCAGATCATCCGAAAGGTATTTACCGTTGAGCGTGGTGATGTTTTGACTGCTGAAGCACACGCATCAGATGAAATTGGAAAAGCTAATGCATCCACATACTCGATTTACGAAAAAAACCCCTCAGATGCTGATAATCGGAAAAAGCTAAAATCTACTATTGAAATGTACGATCGACTTTTTGCAGAAATGCACGACGCTCTTACTGAGACGGTTTTTGGGGATGCGATGAGAGGCTCACACCTGGATAAGATCGATGAAATTGTTGCTAAGGCAGGTGAAGCAAGGAAAGAAATTCGTGACGCCGGACACGCGGAATAGGAGGTGAAAAATGGCTAACAAAGATAAATATGGTGCGTCAAAGCTATCTATTCTCGACGACGAATCTGAGACGGCAGATCCAGTCGATGAGAGTTACTTTGAGGGTTCAAGAAGTCCGGCATTGAATTCCTTTAGTAATGAGCCGGCCCGGAAGAAAACCTATACCGATGAACTTGAGGAGCAGGTTGCACATCTTGAAAGTGAGTACGAGTCAGTCAACGAGAAATTGAAGGCCGCTCTTGCTGGTGCGTCAACTACAGGTAGCTCAGTTGTTCTTGATATGCCGGTCAGCAAGGAGAGTGTCAGCTTTGAACTTCAGGACATTGATCCTTCACTCATCGATGTCTCGCCTGAAAATGAGCGGAAGCAGGAATTTCTTGATGAGATTTCTTTGTCGGATATTTTACCGACAATTCGCTCTGGTGGTGGCAACCAGTACCCTGGGATGGTGCGTCCGAAAGCCAATGGACGGTTTGAGCTACTTTATGGGTCGCGACGCAGGGCCGCATGTCGTATCGCCGGCGTTAACTTCAAAACATTTGTAGGCGATGTTCCTAACGTAGATGTTAGAGCTTTGAGTCTGCTTGAGAATGACAGTAAGGATGTCTCTTTCTTTGAAAAGGCTCAGGCTTATGAGCGTTTGATTGAACTTGGTGAATACAGAAGCTGGAATGAACTGAGTAAGGCCAAAGGATTTTCTCAGTCGACTTCTTCACGTTACAAACTGCTTTGCGAACTTGAAGAGATCTTTGTTCGAATTCTCCCGGCGCCAAGTGATATGGCCCAGAGCTACGGCGAGATCATTTCGAAACTTAAGAAGAAAAATCCTGAGAAGCTTTTTGCCAGGGCGGAGGCACTTCTTGAGGATCGCAAAGAATCGCTGAAAGAGGGTCGCGAATTACTTAACTATGATCAGGTAGTTGCTGCTCTCAAAAGCGCGGTCAGGGCTCCATCAACACCCAGTTCGTCAATTCCGTCAAAAGTTTATGCAAGCAAAGATGGGAAAAGGGTTCTCAAGCGAACTGTTTCAGCTGACGGTGTTTGCAAGATTCAAATTGAGGGGCTTTCAGAATCTGATATCGAAGCCGCCGTCGAACTCCTTAATAAGAAATTTAAGATGAATGAATCATGATAATCTCCGGTTGATAGGAGAGGGCGGCATGCTGCTGCCCCTTTCTTATTAGCGGAGGTGGTGACTCGATCTTACCCGTGGCGGGTAACCTCTCAGAATTCAGACTTACCCGTGGCGGGTAACCCCTCAGAATCCAGGCTTACCCGTGGCGGGTAACCTCTCAGAATTCAGGCTTACCCGTGGCGGGTAGCACCCACATAGATCAGTGATTCTGCTCAGGTAAATAGATACTTTGTTAGGGTGGAATTAGCGGTATCGGGATACGATAGATTAGAGTTCAGTCGCAGGGTATTAGGGTTGCTGGTTCCACATGCTGTGATCTTAAAAGTCATCAGAGGGTTTGTAGCCAAGCTTTTCACACAGGAAATCAAATTCATCCAGGCTAAAGAAATCGACAGTTATCGATCCTGATTTTTTCTTATGGTTGAAGCGGATCCTGGTCGGCTGGCCAGTATGGTCTGAGATGTCCCTTTCAAGCTTTCGAATATCTGTCTCATTATCCAGCTTTTTGCCTCGGGCAATTTTTTCTAGTTGAGATACCGTTGTCTTGGTTTTAAGCAAAAGTTTTAACAAGTCTCGCCGCGTAGGGTAGGGCAGTGAAGCTATTGCCCGCATGTGCCCAAATGTGATGCTTAAAGGGTACTGGGCCCAAAGCTGGAACTCTTCTAGTGATAACGATTTGCCAACACGAATAAGGTGTGTGACAACATACTTTTTCCGAATTTTCAGAGCATCCCTAATATCAGCATTCGCATAACCGTCTTCAACGAGATGCCGAACAACCCACGCCTTCATCAGATTGCTAGACCAGGAAGTAGGAGTTGCTTCGAAGAACTCTATCGCTTCAGTGGCATCAGTAAATATTGGGAGCCTTTCCACGCATTAACCTCAAGTATCTTGGTATGCAATGCCGTCGCCTGCGAAAGCGCATGGTTAATTGCTGAAAGTTATTCGTGCTCGAATTGTATCGTAGTCATATGACTACAGCATAAAGTATTGCGTCTGAAATTGCAGACAAAATAAATTTTTTTGCATTAATTACTGACTAAAAATTTGACAGACGGTTACATTTTGTAAATGATTGTCTGAAATTTCAGACAGCCAAAGTGTTAATGGACACGTGTGGACGCAGAACGGGCAGGGACTGTACGGACTGAGTTGTTCCGCAAAGAGGCGCCAAAGGCAGCCTCAGGCTATAAACCAGGTTCAGCAAGGAGAATAAGCTGTGTCAGCCTGCGAAAACTTCCGATATGAAAGCGCCCAATTCATCTCAGCACTGCTAGTAAAGACCTTAGGCAATGCCAGAGTCGGCTTTTTCGACTCCGTCGAAGACATTGGCTTGTCCATCGACTCCCTGAGAATCCTTGAATCCCTTAAACCTGACCAAATCACACGCGTCGCAGCGAATTACTGTGCAATGGGGAAATCGCTGGAGGATTGGTTTCCTATCAATGCAGCCAGGATTTCAAAGCTGCTCGAAGTAGAGGCTTCCGAGTCCGAACAGCATGCGATGATTGATGAGATGTTGATGCGTGGAGCGTGTCTTAATCTCATGAAGGAATTTTTCGGGTTGAGGACAACCCACGTCTCGACCAGAAAACGGATCTTGGGTATTCCAACTGTTCGTGGACGGTTGGTAGTTCCAACACATGAAGAACAATGCCGGATCTATGAAGAATGGCTGAATCTCATTGAGGTTACCGATATTCGTCGCCGCCTACTTGAGGTCGCCCGCCGCACGAACCTGCCTCTTTCGATGATCTATCGGGAAATCAAAGAAATTGAGCAGGTAATGAATCAGTCAAAGAACAACGGCTCGATGTCAGTTCAAACTCGTAACCTACAAGTCGCATTCTAAGGAGCAGAAAATGACCGATAAAACATCAAAAATGGCATCAATTGCTCCTACACAGGACATTGAGATCGAATTGGCAACACGACCTGCGCTAAGGCTTTGGCAAGGTCGGGAAAAAACTGAAAAGAAGCATGGCATTCTTGGGCTTCCTGGATTCTGTTCACGAGTACGTTCGCTCGAACAGGCAATACGAGAAGACGATCCCTACGCGGACTTCCACTTTGCTCAAATTGAAGAGGGCATTGAGCATTTGTCTGAGGATCTCGATGCTGAATTGGCTGATATCGAAGAGTTCATCAAGGAAAACGTCCCATCAGCGATGAGGCTTCCAAATGTGGCTTCGAAAAATCCTGTGGTAGTTCCAGTCCGTTTTGCTTCACGTCTCGGTTTTCAGCTTGTTTACCAGCTCTTAAAGGTGGATCAGATTGTTCTGAAGATTTTGCTGGCTAGTCACATCGGCCTTATTGAGACTAAAACAAAGTTTCAGACTTTGGCTCGAGTAGAGAAACGTGTCAGAGGAGTTCTGCACCTGGTTTACAAGTACCGACACACCGGGGTCAGCCGTGACGACATGGCGGCCAACAATCAGCGAGCTCAGAAAGCAAAAGAGCTTATGGGTGAATTGGAGCAGGGTTATTTGGAAGGCACAACTAGATCATCTAACGCACCATCCCTTCCACAAACGCGACTGAATACTCTGGGCGCCTATCTTACAAAATCAGAGAAAAAGACCGGTTCGTCAAATCAGGTGAACGCAGAGTTGGAATCCAAATTGGACAGTGTCCTCGCAAAAGCAGAAGCGGAAACAGAAGCCTGATTTCCCGGGTAGGGTTAGGCGACATCATTGGGTGCCCAAGGTGGCGCCCTTTTTTTTGTTTCACGCATGGATCATAACCGGCCGAAACTTGGATCGAAACCAGCAGCAGTGCTGGATCAGAACCGATTATCAGTGCTTGGATCAGGAGAGGAATTTCGGTGACTATCCCTTTAAATATAAATTTACTAATACCTTTTAAGGATAATGAGGGCGCGAGGCGAAGCTTGTACCGCAAGGATATCGAACGATTTCGCGATCGGCTCGATGCCAGAGCGGTTGAACTCAGGGACGATTTGATTTCAAATTTCGGGAAGGATTTCGAGCTGACTATTGCTGGTAGATCGGATGGAACCACTACCAAATATTTCTGGCGATTTCGGTCATCCAAGCGAGACCGGAAATACGTTCGCCTTCATGCTAAGACCGTGACGGACTATCTCAAGGTATTCGATCCGAACCAGGTGCTACACCTCAAAGACATCGAAGAGGAATTGATCTACCTGAATGCAAACCTCCGACTCTTGAAAGGTTTTATTGATGCGATCGAGCAATCGGAATCAGAACTGGTCGATTTGAGGGCGGCAGAGTTCTAGTTGCGAAATACTCGGCGACCTGCAAGAATTCAAAAATCACCAAGCCCCCGGGCTCAGCTGCAAAGTTTTCCCCTTTGCTAATCTCTACTCCTCAATTCAGAAACTGTGAGCTGACCAGGTAAAGATTCCTCTTTGCCAACCTTGGACCGCGATCGCTATCCCGAATGCCTTAGATAATTCAAGGGTATTCCGGTTAGCGTTCACGGCCTAGCCTCATCGGTGTTAATGACTCGGTTAGCCGGCAAGCAAATCTTGCAGTGATGATAGGACGCCAGACGAGTGGCTTTTGTATGGTTTTTAGCCATGCTGTGCGATCGCTACAAGCACGCACGAAAATATTGGGGGAACAACGATCCCACCGCCCCATTTCCGGATCAGTCTCAAAATCGGGTTTCGCTATACCCGGCCTCGAATACAGCAAAGCACCCTGATTGGGGTGCTTTTTTCGTTGTGCGCCAGGCATGGCGCGTAGCGCCTTGACGGCGCTGTTCCGGTCCAGGTGGTGCTGACCGGATGACTTGGGGGTGTAAGTCCCCTGTGGGCCCGGCAAGGGGAACCACTAGCTGGACGGCAAGGGTGTCCACCGCGAGGTGGAATCTGAAGGAAGCCGCAGGCAAAGCACTGGCCTGACGAACAGGAATCGCATAGGAGGCGGTCACACCGGGTGAGACGGCAACGATCGTCGAAGCCCTGTACTTGCACAGAAGGTGTGGACGTAAATGCGGCGGGCATAAGTGTGAAGGTCACGCGTCTTACCCTGGGAAGTCTGGCTCTCTGCCACGGTGCTACTCACCTCGTGAGAGGTGGGGATGGGGAGTCAGAACTCAGCAGAGGTCATAGTAGGTGCGTTACCGCGTACTGAAGGGCCGAACATGGTTGGCCGCTATTAGGCGATGAGTTCTCGTGATGTGCTTATGAAGACAGAAGCGACCCGGATGGGTCAGGGCATTCAGGGAGGCGTCGGACGGTATCCGGCAGAGACTGGAGCCCGTGTCGAGGCAGACGCGGGGGCTCATTTGTGGACGAACGCGGAGCCGAACACGCTGATGGAACAGGTGCTTGAGCGCCCGAACCTGATGCGTGCGTATCAGCGGGTGGTGTCCAACAAGGGTGCCGCTGGCGTCGATCAGATGCCGGTTACTGCCCTGAAGGGCCACCTGCAACAGCATTGGCCAACGCTGCGCGAGCGGCTGTTGGCCGGAGACTACTACCCTCAGCCGGTACGCAGGGTCAGTATTCCCAAGCCGCAAGGCGGCGAACGGGTGCTGGGTATTCCGACGGTACAGGATCGCCTGATCCAGCAAGCGCTTCATCAGGTGTTGAGCCCGATGCTGGAGCCGACCTTCTCGGACCACAGCTACGGGTTCCGCCCCGGGCGAAGCGCCCATCAGGCGGTCAAGGCGATGCAGCGACACATCAGTGATGGCCACCGCTGGGTGGTCGATCTGGATCTGGCCCAGTTCTTTGACCGGCTCAACCACGATGTGCTGATGGGCCTGCTGGCCCGTCGCATCACCGACCGACGGATACTCATCCTGGTCCGACGCTATCTGCAAGCCGGCATGCTCGAAGGTGGGCTGGTCAGCCCGAGACGGGAAGGGACGCCGCAAGGCGGCCCTCTCTCACCCTTGCTCTCCAACGTGCTTCTGACCGAACTGGACCGGGAGCTGGAGCGGCGGGGACACCGGTTCTGCCGCTACGCGGACGACTGTAATATCTACGTTCGCAGCAAAAGAGCCGGTGACCGGGTGATGGCCAGCATGACCCAGTTCCTGGCAACGCGCCTGCGCCTAACCGTGAACACAGACAAAAGTGCTGTGGATCGCCCATGGCGTCGGAGCTTCCTGGGGTACAGCGTAAGCTGGCATAAAAGGCAGGTACGGTTGAGGGTTGCACCGAAGAGCCTGAAGGCTTTTATGACCAAACTGCGCCCGTTGCTGAAGCGATCCAGGGGGCAAGCGCTAACCACGACCATCCGGAATCTGAACCCGGTCCTGCGAGGGTGGGCGACCTACTATCGCCTTACCGCCTCGAAACGATCGGTGGCAGCGCTGGATGGTTGGATACGGCGACGCCTCCGTCTGATCCTGTGGCAGCAGTGGAAGCTGGCCCGCACTCGGGCCCGAAATCTAGTGCGGTTCGGTCTTACTGAAACCCGGGCTTGGAAGAGCGCGACGAATGGTCGTGGGCCCTGGTGGAACAGCGGCGCGTCTCATATGAACGTGGCCTTACCTCATCGGGTATTCGACCGCCTGTCTCTGATAAGCTTGCTGGATACGATGAACCGGCTTCAGCGCCGTCCATGAACCGCCGTGGTACGGAACCGTATGCCCGGTGGTGTGAGAGGACGGGGGAGGTAACTCCCCCTCCTACTCGATTCTGTGAATGCAAAAATAAACGGTCATCGACCCGTGACCTTTTAAACCGCAATTCACTAGGGAAACCCCATAGGCTACCCCTGAATTCTATTCAGAGGTTTTTGCCATGAAAGTCTTACCCCTTGCTTTGCTGTGCTGCCTCTCAGTCTCAGCATACGCAGAATCAGTCATCCCTTCTGACCAGGCAGAACGTGAGCAAGTGGAGCGGATGCAAACTGGTCGGTATTCGTTTGTTCAAAACATCCCGCCAGTTGATCAGCTGAATCCATTGAAGGTGGTTATTCGCACTCGGGTTCCTCAATCAATCAATTCCGTCGGACAAACCGTGGAATTTCTGCTGGCACGTTCAGGCTACGTTCTGGCAGATGCCTCTGTGCTGAGTGAAGAGGCTAAGGTGCTCCTGGATCTTCCTCTCCCAGCCATTCATCGAACTATTGGGCCGATGACCTTGGACCGCGCTTTGAACACGCTCTCTGGCGAAGCCTTCGAGCTGATCGTAGATCCTGTTCATCGCAAGGTTGCCTTCGAGCTGTCTGAAAAGCTGGGGGGCAAGTCATGAGCAAGCTGCAAAAGGGTATCGTTCAGAGCATTTCACCCGCCTCCAAGAACAAGGGTCCGGATCAAGCAGTGCTGAATGAGGGTCATGATGCATTCGAGGAGGCTGGAGTTGCGACAAATGAGCTCCGTGATGCTGGCGCCAAACAATCCGAAGATAAACTGGAGAATTTTGATCTGGATCTTCCGGTGTCTGAGTCTAGGGAAGCTGTCGGCTCCGAGGGCGAATCAAAAATTGAGCCGGAACCAATCCCCGTGAAGGCCAAACCCTCTAAAAAGAAAGCGCCGAAAACGGCAGGTGGAGGTGGAAAATTGCTGGGTGGATCAGCTCTGGTGGTTTCACTGCTGGCTCTCAGCGTCGCGGGAGTGATTGGCTTTAATCAGCTCGAAAGCGACAGTCAGATCCGGCAAACAGTTTTTGGCCTTCAAGAATCAATCTCGGATCTAGTGACGCAGGACGGCGAGATTTCTCAAAGTCTGGCCCAGACACAGTCTGCGGTTACAGAGAACACGGCCCGCATCTCCGACATCGAACAATTCCGTTCGGACCTGGCAACCATGTCCACCGTGCTGGACAGCATCCAAAACGAACTGGGCGGTATCAAGACCACGTTGGGAGATCATCGGAACATCCTCGATGAGCACCGACTCGATATCGATGTCGTCAGCAAGGAAGTCAAAACCCTCAGTGAGCGTCCGGCAAGGACTGTCGTTAAGACAGTAACGGCGCCAGCACCCCAGCCCGTTTCAGAAGTCCAGACACTGGAAGGTGCCACTGTTGCCAGCATCGACATGTGGGGTGTCGAGCCTTACGTGGTTCTTCAAGACTCATCAGGAGGTTGGGTACCCCTCAAAGTTGGTGACTATTACCGCGGATGGAAACTTCAGGGTGCTGTGAACGGCGAGGCAGTTTTCAAAGCCGGCTCGAAAGTTCGACGCCTGAGCGTGGAGGGTTAAGAGATGGAACCAATCACATTGGCAGGTCTTTTTGTTGTGGCTGTTGGCGGGGGTATGTATTTCAACGCTGCTGATCAGCAACTGCATGAGGACACAGAACCACAAGCCGAAAACGTTTCTGAGGTTGCTTCCAAGAGCACGAGCTTTACTCGGGGCGTTTTCATTCCAACAGATAGTGGTTACTACATTTCGAATCTTTCATCGGAACCGGTGAAAGTAGAGGGCTGCGATCAGCCGGTCCTTGTCTCCGACCTGAGTCAGCCCCGATCAACGGAAGTACGGGAAGTCTCGACAGTCATGGTCGATTGCGAGGGGTAATTCATGATTCGCAAAACCCTCTTGGCTTCTCTTCTGATCAGCGTAATAACGGCTGACATTGCGATAGCACAGACTCCGACAGATACCCGCTCGATGGGGAATGTTTCCTCTCAGGCGCAATCGAGTCTCGATCAGAAGTCCGGCATGCAATTGACGGATGAAGAACGGTCTCTGGCTAAGCAGTGGATGCTCAAAGAGTCTGACTGGATCAAGTACAAAAAGATCATGTCGGGTCCGCGAGGCATTTGGTCTCCGGGACTCGATCCACTCACGGCTCTCGGCGTTACCGAGACGGACCCTGCTGAGCGTGAACGCTACGCCATGATCTGGATGAAGGTCGAATCTCGGCGCATGGAACTGGAATTGGCTTTCGAAGTGGAACGCATGAAAGCGGCCAAGGACTTGTTCGGCGAAAACCCCGTCGTGATTGATGCTCCTCATTGGGAGCAGGAGTGGAATGAGAAGTACAACGCGACCACGACTCACGTTGCTCTGTTTGTAAACGACTTCTGCCTCGAAGATTGCGAAGACCTGGTCAGCGAAGTTAGAAAATCTGTATCGCGAAACTCTCGTCTGGACATCTTTTTCAATGATGGAGCTTCAGCGGAGTCCATTTCCAAGTGGGCTCGCCACATGAAGATCGATCCGGAAATTGTCCGAGCGCGGAAAGTCACGCTCAACTTCGAGTCTGGGAAGGCTGAAGAGTTTGGCGTTGATCTCGACAACCTCCCTGCGGTTCGAACCTTCAATGTCGCATCGGGCGACATCACCGAATACGGCGAGTGAGGGTAGGGCGGTGAAATACCTTTTGGCGTTTCTGATCGGTGCCGGTTTGTGGGGGGACGTTCATGCCTCCCAAATTCCACCGATGTATCAGTTGGTCAGTCAGGAGCAGAAGGTACCGGCAAAACTTTTCTTCGCCATAGTTTTGAATGAGTCCAGAACTCGGACTGAGCATGCAAACCGAACACTGCCTTGGCCCTGGACGATCAACCATCGTGGAAAGGCGCACTTCTTCAAAACACGCGAAGCGGCATTCCGATTTGCAGACGGCCTGGTCAAGGCGGGGGATTACCACTTTGACGTGGGCTTGGGGCAGATGAACTGGCGCTGGCATAAAGAAAGGTTCCGCTCACTTTGGGACGCTTTTGATCCCTACCTGAATCTCACGGCAGCGGCTAAACATCTTCGTGAACAATTCGAACGACCGGAATGCTCATCATGGGAGCTGGCCATTGGTTGCTATCACCGGCCAGCGCAGCGCCCGAAAGACAAACAAATCGCCAATGCATACAGAGAGAGAGTCATACGCTTATGGGCCAATATCTGAAAAAAGCAGCTATAGGCATTGCCTTGGCCTCAGCACTTGTTTTTCCGGTCCATGCTGGAACCATGAAAGAGCAGCTCAAGGGATTCTATGAACTCGAGGTTATTGGTGATTTTGGCGGCCAGTCCGCAGAACCATTCCTTCCTTCAGATTCCGATTTTAAAGAGCAACTGCAGAAACTGAAGGATGAACGCCGAGGCAAAAGGTTTTTGGTCTCGAATCTCCCTGTTTCGTCACCGTCATTGACTGTGGGCAGGGTCGGTCCTCAAGAGGCGGCTGGGATTCGTTATGACATGTTGAGCCGGCCCATGTTCATTATCGGTTACGACTCCGTTTCCATTAACTGGCTCAAACAGAACCGGCGTTTCCTGAAAGAGAAGCGGGCCATTGGCTTGGTGGTGAACGTAGCGACTGTCGAAGAGATGAATCATTTGCAGTCCGTGGCAGGTGAGGGAGTCTTGCTACAGGCGACCAATGGCGAGCAGATGGCAAAAGCTATCAAACTTCGGCACTACCCGTTCTTTGTTGATAAGAATGGAGTGATGCGCTGATGGCCACCCAGACGCTCGAGGCTTTGCTTCGCCCGCCGGTTGAATTCTATTCCGGAACAGTCAGTGTATGTGCAGCCGGCATTTGCCTGGCCGCCCCCTCATTACTGATGATGACTCCGAGTGTCGCCTACACTTCTGCTGTCATTCTGGTTGTCTTTGGACTCTATCGTTTTTACCAGGGGTCCAGCGTCATCAAGTATCAGCGAAACCTGAGGCGGTTGCCGCGTTTCGCCATGTCTTCTGACCAGATCCCCTGTTTCAAGAATCACCTTTACCTCGGACAAGGGTTTCGCTGGACCCAGACGCATACCCAGCGTTTGAAGGACACAATGGCGCCCATCTCAGCCAAGTACATCCGTTCGTCCCGGATAAACAATTTTGCGCGTGAGCTGGAGCGCAAACTGGAAGGATCCAAACTTCAATGGGTCGCGGATCTGACCAGCAAAGATCACCCTTTGAATCCTGTTCGCCCATACCCGGCCGTGGGTGGCAATCCCGTAACCCATGCCGTTGAGCTTGAAGAAAAGCAGGTATTGCTGGCGATGTCAGAGCGGGTGGGGCACACCCTTTGCCTGGGAACCACGCGAGTCGGTAAAAGTCGGCTGGCTGAAATCCTGATCGAGCAGGACATTCGCAGGAACGACGGGCCAGTAATTCTGCTGGATCCGAAATCTGACGCCGGACTACTCACGCGAATGTATACGGCTGCCAAGAGGGCAGGGCGGGAAGACGATTTCTACATGTTCCACCTTGGGTTTCCGGACTCTTCCGCCCGTTACAACGCAGTCGGAAATTTTTCGAGGATCACTGAGATCGCCGGTCGTATCTCTGGCCAGCTTTCAGCCGAGGGTAACAGTGCCGCGTTTAAAGAATTCGCATGGCGCTTCATTAACATTGTCGCCCGGGCATTGGTAAGCCTGGGGCAGCGTCCGGATTACAACAACATTCTTCGGTACGTGACGGACATTGAACCGCTGTTCTGCGAATACATGGACTGGTGGTTGCCCAGGAATGGTGAAGAAGGCTGGATCGAGGACATCAATGCGATGACAGGCGACGCCGAGAAGAAATACAAGGCCAACCCCCGACTTGCAAAGCACGCCAATCCCCGAACAGAGGCCCTGAGGCAGTACGTTGAACAGTTGCACGTCAGCGATCCGGTACTTCACGGCCTTCTATCCGCCTTGCGGTACGACAAAACCTACTTCGACAAGCTCGTGGCCAGTCTTCTGCCGCTTCTCGAAAAGCTGACGACCGGCAAAATCGGGAAGCTGCTCGCCCCTGATTATTTCGACGTTACCGACGAGCGGCCCATTTTCGACTGGACCCAGATCATACGGAAGCGAGGCATCGTGTACGTTGGGCTGGATGCCATGAGCGATACGGAAGTTTCCTCCGCAGTGGGGAATTCCATGTTCTCGGACCTGGTAAGCACCTGTGGCCATATCTACAAGCATGGTTTTGAACACGGAATGCTTGAGGGTCAGGCCAATTCACTTCCAAAGGTTTGTCTTCACGCCGACGAATTCTCTGACCTGATCGGAGATGAGTTTCTGCCGATGGTCAACAAGTCCGGTGGATCGGGTATGCAGATCACTGCTTATTCTCAGTCTCGGCAGGACCTCGAAGCTAGACTCGGAAATGTCGCCAAGGCACGGCAGGTTGAGGGCAACTTCAACAACCTGATAATGCTTAGGGTAAAGGAAAAGGACACCGCCGAGCTGCTGACGAATCAACTGCCTGAAGTCGAAATTGCCCAGATTATGACGGTCTCTGGTGCCAATGACTCGTCCGACACAGACTCAAGCGTCGACTTTACCTCAAGCACCCAGGACCGGATTTCGATGCTGCGGGTCCCGATGCTCGAGCCCGGTCACATCACTGCGCTGCCAAAAGGTCAGGCATTTTGTCTTCTGGATGGCGGTCAACTCTGGAAGGTTCGTTTTCCGTTACCCGTTGAGGCCGATGACGATGATATGCCGGAAAACATGCAGGCTCTGACCCGGGAAATGGATCGGAACTATCATACAGCTGAGCAATGGTGGAACTGACAAATGCCAGAGGGTAAATCGGAACATCCCGCTCAGAAGCGTGGCTTTGTCGGCAAATCAATCGATCTGATTCTGAAAGTCATTGGCCTGCTGTTGTTCAGTGCGTTCATGTCGATCGTCATAGAGTGGATCAACATGGGCTTCTTCCAGGATGAGCCCACCTACAAAAATGCGGAAGAGATGATGTTCCAGGAGATCGGCTATCTGAGTGAATCGCTGACCTCAGAAGACCAGACGAACGAGGGAGCTGTTAATTCCGCGAGCTCAACGATCACAAAAGTGGTGAGTTTCCTTTTCGTCGATTCAGGCCTCCTGGAAAGCCTTCAGTCGGTAAGAACACCCGACGCCAACGACGGTCAGATTATTCTGATGATGAAGGGCGTGATCGCCGAATATTATGAGTACCTGATGGCGGCCATATACATCCTGATCATGTTCTTCGTCCGGATTGCGGTGCTAATGCTCTCTATGCCGGCTTTCGTGCTATTCGGGGTCGTTGGCGTCTGTGACGGACTGATGCAGCGTGACTTAAGGCGGTGGCGCGGTGGAAATGAGTCTGGCTATGTCTATCACTGGGCGAAAAAGTTTGCGATTCCGACTCTTGCCCTTGCGTGGATTTTATACCTGGCGATTCCCAGTTCCATCCATCCGAACTATATGATCACACCATTCGCTGTCCTGTTTGGACTGTGTTTAATGGTGATGAGCTCGAAATTCAAAAAGTACCTCTGAGTATTGTTTGAACCTCTGCAAGCCTCGCCCCTCATTACGAGGGGTTTTTCTCGAAACTCCGGCTGGGGGCTCGCAAGTCCGGCTCATATCGAGCGTTTCTTACCTTTGACGATCCACTTAATACGCACAATTAGCCCATCGATGGACGCAATTCCGATCAACGTCCACACACGTTTCATCCCCTTTTAAAAGGTCACCAACCTGTGACCTTTTGATCAGCCTTTTTACAAGTGTGCCTGATTAAATCGCTCTCATCAGAACTCACCAGATAAGAGATCACGATGAGAGTTTTCAAAACGATTCTTTTTTCCAGCCTGATTGCGACCAGCACAAATGCAGCTGCGGACATCTGGGCGGAGCGTGAAGCGCTCTCAAACATCCAGTCCGAGTTGGCGGCTCTGGAGGCGCTGGTTCTGAACGCTCGCGCCCGAAGCAATGCTTCTGACCGGACGCAGTTTGACTACGAGATTCTGTTGAGTGACCTGCGAAAGATCCAGCACGGCATCACGCATCACCTGACAGTACCCATGGAGCCAGTGGTTCCGTCAACCATCGACGCTCTCAGCGTCAACTACACCGAGCACAAGCAATGAGTCCTGATCAGCATCAATGGTTTCAGGATGGCTCTGGTTGCAATGGTGCCGCCTCTTGCTGGATGACAGCAGCGAACCTTCTGACCTTGGCCCAAATGATTGCCGTTGTCGCAGTGATTACGTTCATCGCCTGGACCTGCATGCAGGCCTACGAAAACTGGGCGAACGAGGAGATTAAGTCCGGACAAATGATCTTCATTTGGGCGCGGGCGGTCTTCGTTCTCCTCGTGATGCTCTTCCTAATCATCAACTGACCAGCGCAGTAACCCTAGCAGTACCCAAAAAGCACCATCCCAAAAACTAGGAGAAATCCAGAATGAAACAAGCAATGCAGAAGTACACGGCAATGAAAGCAGCTGCGGCAATGGCGTTCCTGTCATTCGGCACTCAGGTTCAGGCAGCTCTGCCAGCCACCGCTAACCCGACCAACGCACCGGCCCAGGGCGACTATATCGGTCTGCTTAAAGGTTACGCCTTTGATATCGCTATCGTCCTCGGTCTGATCCTCGGCACCATCGCGTTTCTGGCTGTCGCCAAGAACATGATTGCGACTTACAACGAGATTGGCGAAGGCAAGAAGACCTGGGGCGACATGGGTATGCACGGTGGCATGGGCGTTTTGTTGCTTGTCTTCGTGGTCTACCTCCTGACGCAAGCGGCTACCGTGATTTTCTAATGGAAAAGATCGGTATGAAGGGTCGAGAAATCGACTTCATCCCAGACCGGCTCATTGAAGAGCCGGTCGTTTTCCGGGGCCTGACGGACACGGAAGTGGTCGTGCTGATAATCGCAGGCTTGGTCTTCTGGATCCCCGTTTCCGTTCTTCTTCTCTTGCCATTCGGATGGGGACTTTTCGGAGTCGGTATCGGTGTTGGTATGGCCATCATCTCGCTTTTGCTGGTTGGCAGATACCTCACAGGGCTGAAGCGCCGCCGGCCAGATGGTTTGCACATCGTCTATCTCAAAAAGATCGCACAGCAAAAATTCAGCTTTATCAATTTCGACTACATCGAGACCTCTCAGGCCTGGGACATACGCCGCGAGAGAACGGTAGTGAAAGTTAAAACCAAAACGGAGGACTGAGAGTGGCGCGTTTAAAAAAGGCTCTCGACGGACGGGATGCTCACATTCTGACACTGCGAATCTTTGTCGGGATTCTCGCGATCGCCCTGATTTACAGCATCCTCGGATGGAAAGAAGCCCCGGAGCGGATCAAGATTGATATTCCGCCTGACCTGCGCTCTGGTTCCACTCGTGGCATCAACGAGCGGCATCCGTTCAATGTCTACGCATTCGGCTATTACATCTGGCAGCAGATGAATAACTGGCCTGTCGATGGCAAGGACGATTACAAGCAGCAGATTGAACGACTGAGCTGCTACATCACCCCCCGGTTTAAAGGTGAACTCGAGCGCGATTATGAGCAACGTCGGCTCGATCATGAATTGACCCGCACCCGGGCACTGCAGGAAATGCCTGATCGCCCATACACGCCCAAGCGTGTGTACACCGAATCCAAAGACAGTTGGGTGGCCTTCTACGACGTCAACGTAAAGGAAACCTTCCGTTCAGAAATCGTGAAAGACATCTTTGTCCGTTACCCAATCCGCTTGGTTCGCTGGGATGTTGACCCCGAATGCAATCTTTGGGGCCTTGCCTTGGACGGTTTCTACAAAAAACCGCGTCGTCTTGAGGGAGCCATTGTCGAGAACGACGACGTCCAGAACACCAACACTACATCTTCAGAATTGGGTGAGTGACATGCGTAAGTACATCCTGAAATCCCTAATCTTTTTTTTCATGGCCGGGTCGGTCACGGCAACAGAGATCATTCATTACCAAAACCTGCCGGTCACGATCGAACTACATAAAGGTCAGGAACGGTCGATCCAGTTCGGTTCACATGTCCAGGTTGGAGTGACAAAAGGGCAGCAGATGAAGCAGCTGTTCCGTGTCCAGTCGGCCCAAGGTGCTGTTCACTTCAAACCGTATGAGGAATTCGACAAGCAGCGGGTCCAGGTCCGTCGCATGGCCGACGGTCAGGTCATTCTGCTCGATCTGATTTCGACCGAAGCGCCCGAAAACGCGGAAGAGCTTGAGGAAATTCGCATTGTTCTGGAAACGGACAACGAGGTTCCGGAGGCGGAAGCTGTAGCGGCGATGCCTGAGCCAGTGGAGCGAGTCACTCCGATCGATCTGACACGCCATGCCGCGCAGCGCCTTTATGGTCCGACTCGACTTCACCGGGATCGCGCTGGGATCTCCGAGATCACGCTTGGCGTGAAAGGAGCGGTTCGCATTTTCAAAGGTGACGCGCGTTACGCCACGGTTTCCAAGCCGGTCCTTGGTTACAGCGGTGGCGGCTATTACCTCGCGGCGATGTACGTCCGCAACATTTCCGACCGTGCTATTGGACTCGATTACCTGGATCTGAACCTCCCGTTCTCCCATGCCACCTTCCAGCACCACTCATTGGAGCCGAACGGCACTCCGGGAGACAGCACCATCCTCTACCTGATTTCAGAGCGGCCTCTGAAGGAAACCCTGTATCCGTGGACGCATTACCAGGATTTGCGTCAGGAAACTCAGTCCATCATCAACGCCAAGAACTGAGGACACGACATGAATGCAAACATTGTGATCAAAGGTCTTGCGGTTTTCGTTGTTGCCGTCCTGTTCGTGGTGATCATGAAAGGTGGTAAATCCGAGGAGGCTCAGGCCGGTGCGGTTGCTCCAGCTTCTGAACTGGAGGGTTTATCCGCCATTGAATCAGGCCCAGGCATGGTCGACAACGGTCTTTCAGTAGATCCGCTGGCTGACGATTACCTGAAAGATGAATTCGGGGTAGACGTCGATACGCCGGTTGAAACCATGAGAACACTGACGAAAGAGACGCGCGCTGTCCGCGAAGATTCGGTCAAGCTTCAGAAAGAAAACGAGCGCCTAAAGCAGGAAATCTCCAAGTTGCTGAAGATGGAAGGCAACCTTAAAGGGCGCATCGAAAATCGGTTTCAGAACGCCGAACGTGACGCCGAAGCAAAGCAGCGTGAGCTTGAGCACACACAGGATCTAACCCGCGGCCTCGTTGCTCGCCTGGAGAAGCGTCTTGAAGAGTTGCAAGGCCAGGAGGAAAGCAGCCAGACCTCTGCCAATGGCTATGACATCAACTCAGCGGGCATCCCGACGGGCCTGGGATACGATCAAACCGGCTCCCCGGTGGATTATGACCAAGTGGTGTGGACGAACCCGCTAGAGGCAACGGTCGATCCTACGGATCCGTCGAAAATTTCTTTGCCCGATTTCTCGCTGAACCCGGATGAATTGCCGGCGCCGGCCGCAGGCATCGCGCGGAACGCAACCGAAAAGAGTAAGGAAGAACGGTCAATCAAGGCTTACACGATTCCGGACAATGCGACTCTGCTCGGCTCAATTTCCATGACTGCGATGCTGGGCCGGATTCCGGTGGGTGGGCAGGTAGTTGATCCATACCCCTTTAAGATCATGGTGGGACCAGAAAACCTGTCCTCGAACGGAATCAAAATCCCCGGCCTGAACGGCATCAAAATGTCCGGCATTGCCAAGGGCGACTGGACTCTATCCTGCGTCAGCGGCCAGATCGAGAGCATGACGTTCACATTCCAGGACGGAACTCTGGTGACCTTTCCTGAACCCGGCGCCTCCGGCGCTGAGCCTATCGCCTGGTTCTCTGACAAGTATGGCATCCCCTGTGTAACCGGCAAGCGCATCACAAACGCACCCAGTTACCTCGCGCAGCGAATCGGGCTCACAGCGGCCAGTTCCTACTCAAAGGCGAAAGCTGACGCCGAATTTGCCACACAAACCAATGCCTTTGGCGGTTCGACCCAGGCTTTGACAGGGGATCCGACTGTTGTCGCCCGAAACGATGCCATTGCCAGCGGTCTGGATGAAGTTACGGACTGGCTGGACGAGCGCCAGAGCAATTCTTTTGACGCGATTTATGTAGAACCAGGCACTGAGATTGTTGTGCATGTGACCGAACAGATCGCTATCGACTATGACCCTGAAGGAAGAAAGGTAAATCATTATGCAGACCTCTCGCGCCGTTCTGATTATCAGCTTGATTAGTCTCTCGTTGGCAGGTTGCGCCAACAAGGACAACTTCATTCCGCAGCCCGACCGGGACATGGCAACCGTTTATGGCCAGCACATGAGCGGTATCGGGGATGGCAAGCTCATTGATACCCGGTCGCTGATTCGCCGCCCGATGATCGAGGGCGACGTGGAGCTCAGCGACTACGTTCGCACCGAGAAAACCCAGCTGCAGAGCAAGTTCAGAATGCTGCCGAACCCGAAAATGTACATGTTCGTTGGTCCGCATCTGGCGACCCAGGACGAAGTTCCAATTCCGGGTTATTTGACCGAATTCAGGATGTGGGAAAACGACCATTATGCGCTTCCCGGAGAGCTTTCTGATCTTGGGAACCGATTCGGAGACTGAAGGGTGAGAGCCGTAAACCCAAACACAGTGAAAGTAGGTCTTCCGCAGACAAGCAGAACGAAAACCGCATATTTGATTCAGGGACGGGTGTGGGATCGGAAAGGTGATAAGGCCGCCTTCCCAGCCACGGCTGATAGCCCTGCACCCGAGATAGCGCAAGGACAGGAGGCGTAATCCGTGGACTTAGCCAAGGCAATTAAAGACATTCTGGTGCCGGCACCGAAGAAACCGGTGGAACCGAACGTCGAAATCCAGACTGCCAGTAATGACGGGGAAGGGCAGCGCAAACCACTCACGAAAACTGCGGTAAAGCGCATTTACCGCCGCCCCTCATCGTTCGTTGAGAAACTGCCTTGGTATGAATTCCAAAGCGAGTCTCAAACGATGCTGTTGGATGACGGGAAAAGCGTAGGTGCTGTTTTCGACATCATCCCGATTGCCACAGAAGGTCGTTCCTACAACTGGTTGCAGAATCGACGGGATATGATTCAGGACGCCCTTCAGGACTGCTTCGAGGAAATGACGGCAGGGCCCTGGATCATCCAGCAGTACACCTATGATGACGACAACCTGGAAGATTACATCCAGAAATTGCGTCTCTACCCGAAGCACTACTGCCGGGATTCATCGTTCACTCAGGAATGGCTGAGAACGATGGAAATCCATCTGCGCGGAATCTGTAAGGAAGGCGGACTGTTCGAGGATAAAGAAGTTCTCGATGCGCCCTGGAGTGGCGGCCAGCGCCGGATCAAACTCGCTGTCTACCGGAGACTGCCCGAGAAGTGGAAATCCTACGCGGGCATGACGCCGGAAGAAGAGCTCAATGACACCATCGAAAAGCTGGATGCTGCTTTCCGGGATGCCGGAATTGGCCTGGTTCGTAATGGCGGAAAGGAAGTCTATGAATGGCTGTTGAAGTGGTTCAATCCGCGTCCGGAGCTTACCGACGGAGATCGCCAGAAGTTCGTTGAACTGGCGTCTTACCCAGACGAGGAAAGTTTGCCGGCCGGTGATGATTTCGCTGAAAGCCTGTTCTTTGCTTTGCCAAAGTCTGATGCCCCGTCACAAACCTGGTGGTTTGATGGTCTCCCACACCGCTGTTTGCGAGTGCACAAGATTCGTCGGACGCCCAAGATCGGCCAGATCGCCGGCGAAGTAAGTGCGACCACCCCGGACGGCCTATCCACCGGCAAAGCTTCCTGCATGATGGATAAGATGCCGCCAGGCACAATGATCGCAACGACCATTATCGTCACGCCTCAGGACGAAGTTCAGAACCATATCAATCGGATTCAGGACAAATCCAAGGGTGAGTCCGTCGACGCAACGATGACGCGCGAAGACTGCGAAGTTGCCAAGTCTCTTATGGGTAACAAGCACAAGATCTATCGCTCGATGATGTGTGTTTACCTGCGTGGCGAAAACCTGAAAGACCTGCGCAAAAAAACCAACGCGGCCAGTACGATACTGCTGACGAATCAGCTCGCGCCGGTTCGCGAAGAAGACGAATCCCTCGGCCTCGATGCGTACATTTACAACCTGCCCATGGTTTACGAGCCCAGCATGGACGCCAATTTCAAGGCGACCCGTCCGGTTTGGGCCCAACACCTAGCAAACCTTGCCTCCCTTTTCGGGCGGCATCGCGGTACCGGAAATCCAGGGCAGACCGCCTTTAATCGCGGTGGCGAGCCGGTGTCCTACGACCCGTTCAACGGGAATGACCGCAAGAAGAACGCGCATGGCCTCATTCTTGGCCCGACCGGTGCCGGCAAGTCGGCACACATCACCAACATGTCTGCCCAGATCATGGCACTCCAGCGCCCGCGGCTGTTCATTGTTGAGGCCGGCAACAGCTTTGGTCTGCTGGCTGATTATTTCGCCTCTCAGGGTCTGTCTGTAAATAAGATTCAGCTCAAGCCTGGGGCAGGGGTATCGCTGCCGCCTTTCGTAGACGCCGATCAGATGCTGTCCAAAGATGAGGAAGATCTGCTTGGCTCGCGAATCGTCTCTGATTCTGCATTGGTTGGCGAAGACGACTTGATCGCACACATCCCCGAGAAAATCCGCATCGGTGACATCACCAAGTCCTATGACGAACTGACCGAAGCAGAGCGCAAGGATGTTCGCGCCCGTGCGGCCATGGACGTTCTGGCCGACATGATGATGGATGAGGATTCGGGCTCGGACGACGAGGGTGACGAGCAGCGGGACATTATGGGTGAGATGGAAATTGTCGCCACACTGATGATCACCGGCGGTGAAGAGGAGGAGGCGAAAAAGCTAACCCGTGCAGACCGGCGGATGATCCGGGATGCGATTCTCAATGGCGCGAAGCTCGCCAGGTCAGAAGGCCGCCGCACCATGACTTCGGATGTCTCGGAAGGATTCCGGATGATCACCAAAGATCCGGCCTACCCGGAACACCGTCAGTCCCGTGCCTTCGAAATGGGGGAATCCCTGCGGATGTTCTGTGATGGGTTCGAGGGCGAGGTTTTCAATACAGATGGAGACGGCTGGCCGGATACCGATGTGACTATCGTAGACCTGGCCACGTTCGCCCGGGAGGGCTACAACGCTCAACTGGCGATCGCCTACACCTCAATAATGATGCGGATCAACAACCTTGCCGAGAAGCATCAACACGACGAGCGTCCGATCGTGATGCTGACAGACGAAGGGCACATTATCACCACAAATCCATTGCTGGCGCCGTTCGTGGTCAAAGTCGTGAAGATGTGGCGAAAGCTTGGTGCCTGGTGGTGGGTGGCGACTCAGAACATGGGGGACTTCCCCAACTCCGCCCGCAAGATGCTCAACATGATCGAGTGGTGGATTGCCCTGGTCATGCCTCAGGACGAAATCGAGGAAATTGCGCGTTTCAAAAACCTCAGTATTGAGCAGAAGCAGCTCATGCTTTCTGCTCGGAAAGAGCCCAAGAAGTACACCGAGGGCGTTGTTCTATCCGAAAACATGGAAGCCCTGTTTCGGAACGTCCCGCCCTCGCTTTACCTGTCCTTGGCGGGCACGGAAAAAGATGAAAAAACCGAGCGTGCCAAATACATGCGCAAGTTCGGCATCACGGAAGTGGAAGCTGCGGAGTATGTCGGCAAGATGATCGACTTTTACCGTGGCATCGCTCCGAAACCGGCCGATCCGGTACCGGCGGCGAATAATCCCATGTCTCAAGCCCGGGTCACTCTCGAGCGCCTTGAGAAACTCCAGAGTGAGCAGGGCCAGCAGGTTGTTGCCAAAGAAGTCATGGAATCCCTTCGTGCGACCGTCGCGGAGGAAGACAACTGATGAATCGTCATCTGCTTCAGTCCTTGGGTTTTGTATTTACGTTGCTTGCCAGTGCCTCAACTCTCGCGGCTGACTCCATACAGACCATCCGGATATTTGAGACCAATGATCAGTTTGTCCTGCAGGACGAGCGCTTGTCTGACCGGGTGCAGATTGAGGTGTACGACATGGACTCCAAAAATCGCGCAACCAAGCAGCTCAATCAACGGATGCGTGCCTTGGTCCCGAAGAAGATCCAACCCACCAAGGTCGAGAAAGCATATAGAGACGCTTTCAGCCAGGTGCTTAACAGCCCCCACTGGCCAGCGATCAATCAGGAAATACAAGCAGGGGCCCGGGCCATTGAAGCTGCGATGCGCTTTGGCATCGAAAAGCTTCCGGCCATCGTTTTCAACGACCGCCAAGTGGTTTACGGCGAGCGCTCATTAAAGGCGGCTCTGGCCGTCTATAGCAGGGAGAACCACTGACATGCGGACGTTCATTTCTCTGGTGTTTCTGGTGTTGATTGGCAGTGCCGGGAACGCTTTTGCCTACCCGAGCGAGTGGACGAACTACGATCCGGGCGATTTGGACGCAGTCAGGGACGCGACCATTACGGACACCCAGAACCGGTTGGAAGAACGTGATGGCCAGGTGGAATGTATCGCCTGTCATGGCGAGCTGAACGACACCTACGATGGCGTCATCGATACCTTTGAAATCGTCGATCAGACCATGTCCGCCGCTCTGAGCTGTATGGACTGGGAAATCCGTGGTGCTTGCATCTGGATGACCTGTGCCGCCTTTGTCTGCTGGGTAGACACGTCCATCAAGGTGAAAAACTTTGTACCGGACCTGGTGGTGCAGTCTTATGACCGCGCTGCTGGGGAGCCATGGACCGAATCCCAGGACATAAACCAGATCTCAATGGCTGAGAACGATTCCTCATGGGTGACAACCATGATTGGATGGGTCACGAACCACAACGTCGACAAGGTAGAAGGCGGCCGCTCCAATGAAGCCACCCGTCATGACCATGTAAACCTCGATTTCAAATTGGTGGACTCATACGGGAATCCTGCGCTGGTGGCTTATAACACGCTGGCCCAGGGCCTATTTGGAATGGTCTGTGCAGGCCGTACCTTCCCGTTCTATCCCTATTTCATCTCAAACCTGGACTCCATCGCCTGGCGATGGCACCTGCCGGAATTTTTCTACCCGATTTCATGGGCGGTCGGCATGGATAGACTCGGATCTGGCCACAACAGTTATGGCGGTGTATTTCCCAGAAGCGGGTTTCTGACCCAGGCGGACGGTCTTAAATCGGGTGTTCTTACCGCTTTTCGCGCCATGCACTTTGTGACCCGCCCTAACGAGCCTCACCTTTATTTCACCATCGGTCAGCCCAGTGAAGACGGATATTGGCCGCCCGGCCCACTGAATCAGAACGATAAAGATACCGGTGTCTTCCAGATGTTGTATCCGCAGGATGAAAGCTCATGCCAAAAGTTTCCCTATGGCGCCACACCCTCAATGAGTAAGCGTTCCGACGACGATTCTTATGTCTGGAATTTCTGGCGAGCATACAAGTGCTGTCAACGACGGGGATCGTCTTTGATTTGGCACTCTGGCTGAAGTCGTTCCAAACCGACCGTCATCAAAAGATTTATAAGGATTTAAGGCAATGAAAAATCGTAATCAATGGATTGGCGTGGTGCTTGCGGGATCGTTGGCGGCTAGCGCGAATGCGATGGAAACAACGTCGCCCCGGCTCAACACACTGATGGACTATCAGATTGGGGGAGGGCTTATTTCTGGACCGCCGACCAAAATTCACTCGATCCCGATTTTGAGTTTTGGTGCAGGCTGGGATTTGAACATGGCATGTGGTGAGTTCGATCCAAAAATGACGGTGAAAAACCAGTTGAACGGACTCACGGACGGTTTCAAAAACATGATGGACAACGTCATTAATAGCGCGACAGCTGCGGTTGCCTCCCTGCCGGCATTGGCCATTCAAAAAGCCGATCCTGGACTCTATGACCTTCTTCAGCAAGGCATTCTGCAGGGCAAAATGGACTTTGAGTTCGCCGAATCGTCCTGTCAGGAAATGGCGAATCTGATGATGGGCGATTCCACCGATTACCCATGGGAAAAGTTCAAGATGAACGCCAAGGTGGCGGACTGGTCCTGGAATATTGGGGCTACTGGTGGTGATGCCGTGGCAGCAAAAGAGAACGTGGATGGCTCTAACCACGGCGATGCGGGCTCAGAATGGGTCTGCAACAGCAAAAAAGGTGGAGCCGGACAGCCGCCAATCCGTGCCTTAAGAGACGTTGTGATGGTGGGCTACAACGTCCTGTTTGATCGCAACGACAGCTGTGACTCGGCGTCGGTGTCCGTTGCAGACGGGCAGGGCAACGCGCTTTGGGAATACTGGAGCGGTCCGATTCAGGCCGCCGATTGGGCAGTATCCGTGGTCGGCGATTCTGAAATCCGAACCTGCGATAACTGTAAAAAGATCACTTCCCGCCCTGGCAAAGGTCTAGCCTACCGTCATCGTGACATGGAACAGGATCTTTACGATGACCTCGAAGACTTGGTGGACGGAACTACGGCTCTCAGTTGGCAAAACCTGAATCGGGTTTCCGCTCCTCCTGGGGTCCGTGTGACCGATCTTGTCATCAAAGCCATCCGAAAGCGGAATCCAACCGTTCAGGAAGAGATGCTGCGCAAATTGTCGAGCGAAATTGCGTATACACGTCTTGTTGAGCAGGGTCGTTTCCTAACTCAAATGCTCCGTTCGGGCGTTAAAGAGCCGAACGTTGCCAACATGGATACCGCGATCGCCATTATCGATAACGCGATTGATCATCTGAACGTTGAGTTGGCCCAACTCGACCAGGAAATTGAGACTCGCGAGGCGGTAGCAGAGAGAACAATTGGCCATTTGCTGGGCACCGAAGAGCGGATCTACCAAAACACAAACCTACCGTCAGGCAACAAACCGTCCGGCCTGAACAGTTTTGGAGTTCAGTGATGCAAAAAACCCGGAAGTTCCTGATGGTTTCTATGGGCGGTGTCGCTGCCCTGATGATCATCGGCATGGTTGTAGCGGCTTTGACGGATACTGCGGCAGAAGAGGTGAAATCCCTCGACTTAATCGCTGAGTTGACCTGGTACAGAGTCGCCTTCTTTGTCGCCATAGTGGCCGCTTGGCCAGCGATTTCCCGCTACGCCACCCGTTTGCCGGATCGCGGCGGAAAATCGAACGAAAAGTGGCTTGCGCTGGAAAAAAAGCATGCCGCGGACTTTAAGTTCATGCGATCGCAGTGGTGGAAAATTGCGCTGTTGCTGGCGTTTGTCGAGATCGTCCTTATCCAACAGTTCGGCACAGGGAGATAGCCGGAATGGTCGCCAATACCTACCTCGAAATTTACACAATGATGTTTGGCTGGAATATGTACGAAGCCATCTGGGATGTCCTCGTCGGAACCGGGGTGGCTCTGATTCCCTTCATTGTTGCTGTCGTGAGTACATTCAAGGAAAACTATTCCGCCGGCAACGCCAGTGAGACGATCAAGAGCATGGAAACAACGCTGCTCGGAATGATCCTGGTGCTCATGTTGTGCGTCATTCCCTATAAAAGCATGTCCACGACGCTTTCTGGTGTTCGCTATGAGGTAACGGTTCAGGATTGTGGAACGGCCTCGAACACCAATACACCCTCCAGCACTGCGTCAGGGACCGGAGACAATACCCAAACGGGCTTTGATTCTGCTATGAGTGATCTCCAGACGTGGCAGGTTCACAAACCGGTTGCCTGGACGCTGGTCGAAACCGTTTCAACGGCCATTACGCACACTTCCATCAAATCCATGACCTGCGTGAACAACTACGAGTTCATGTTGATGCGCATATCCAATATCACCATCCAGGATGAAACCCTACGTAAGGACATCCAGAACTTCTACGAAGCCTGCTATAAGCCGGCCGTGAACAAGTACAAGGCCAACCCGCCGGTCGATCCAGTGACAGGCAGCCCCATGGTTTTGACCAACGTTGAACCCTGGGAAGACATTGATTGGATGGGCAGTCGCATTCTGTTGGGCTACGCCGATGCCTATTACCGGGACAAAGAGCTATACGTTGCGAACTATGAGAACAAGGGATTCTCTCGACAACCTACATGGCGAGATTCTGACGCAGCCCATCAAACCGGTGTCTATCCCTATTGCGAAGAAGTCTGGCTTGGCGAGAGAAATGCTGCGGGATGGTTCAACAATGGCGGCGATGGGTTGCGAGAGAGGATTCTTGACGACATTCCTGACGATGAAGTCGGGGACATTGTTGATGACTGGAAGACTTGGGGTGCTGGCGTGTTCAGCAAACAGGCCGAGCCGGACCAAGTAAAAGAAGACATGATCCTGAAGCTGATTCTTGAAAATAACCACAGTGATCTGTCGGCCGCTACTCAGCTGGACATGAGTAATAACTTTGACGCGAATAAAGGCTTCTGGTCCCAGATGTGGGATAACGCGACTCAGCTGGGCAACGTTCTGACGTCAGCCAACGAATTTCTGCAGGCCAACGCTATACAGCAGATGTTCAAAGTGGCCGGGCCCATGTTGCTGGTTATGTTCCAGATGATCGTGGTCATCGCGGCTCCTTTTGTAATGATTTTTGGAAGCTATGGCTTCAGCTCCTTTTTCGCATTGGCGGTTACCTGGTTCAGCCTGGAATTTATCAACGCCATCTGGGCAGCAGCTTACTGGTTCGATAACCGGATCCTACAGATCTATGCCACCAATGCAGGCTGGTTTGATGAGATGACCAACAGCCTTCTGATCCGGATTGTCAGCATGAGCTCCATCTTTATTCTGCCAATGATCTGGCTGTCCATCATGGCTATGGCAGGAAGTTCAATGCTTCGAGGCATGGGTGGTGGCGGTGTAGGCGGTGGTATGGCTGCCGGAAGCTCGGCCTTTGCTGGCGGCATGGCTGGGACTATGCGGAACACCAGAGGCCTTTTACCAGGCAGAGGCGGTAACCAAGGCGGCGGAAGCCGAGGCAGGAAATAAGCATAGAGCCAGAGTGATAGGGCGGCCGACTGGTCGCCCTGTTTGTTTTGGGCGGCTACATCACGGCGATCTATGCTAGGAGGCTATCTAGGAGGCTCGTTGCCGTAGTAAACATCGTGAGACTGGTCGTAAACAGCATCGGTAGGGTGCAGTGGTTCTTTGAATACAGAGCCAGGCGCTCTGTGATCGTCATATGGCTCTGACCCGTCACCTCGCAGTATCCGCCAGATAATCGAGATTACAGCCAGACCGAGGGCAAAAGCTGTACTGACCATCCACACCATAACTTTGAACCACCAGTATTCGCCGTACTTCTGGGCAGACCGCTCGTAGACCTCTGAAATCGGGTGAATCGCAGCAAATCCGCACAGTAAGCCACCGCAAATCCATCCCCAAGTCTCTTTGAATGAAACGCCATCTCCGGCATATAGGCTGACCAGAAACAGCAGCGCGACGCCCGCGCCAAGGCTACACTTTCGTGCTATTCCGTTGTGAACGATTGTCTTGTCCATGACGCTGAATTCCGCTCAAAAAATGATCGATTGTTACAGGCCCAAGTAAGGTCTGCGTTGGACGACCGACAGCGCATTTTATCAATAAGGTTATCCACAGAATTTGTGGAAAAGTCGCCGATCCATTCGGTTGCAAAGCCAGTTTATGGTTGTGCAAATCATGACTTTTGTCCGCCGTAGTCTTCAGGTATACACGACTATGCTTCACTGGCAAGCCCGAAACAAAAGGGAGCCTGATCCCGGCTCCCTTTTATCACTCTGATTGCCCTCCTAAGCGGCTTTGGTGAGTGATTCTGGGAGCCAGCCTGTCGTTTCATCCAATTCATCCAGAATCGTCGCCAGATCGCCTTTCTTGGCGTCTGCCTGAGACAAAGCGAACTCATCGCCCTTCAGGTCTTTTAGGATTTCGATGAGCTTGCCTTTCTTGATCCTGTTGAAGTAATTCGCCTTCGTCGGCTGCCAGTGCTTACTCAGGTCGAACTTGATCTGTTCAGCCACGTATTGCTCAACTTCATTGGTCGCGCAGCGGAGCGTTTGAGCACTGCAATGGGCGAGGATGTTCAATTTGCTCGCTCTGGAAAGTTTTTGGAATGCTTTGAACTGTTCCAAGTCTCCTTCTTGGGCCAGCCAGCTCAGGTCTAAGGCATCACGATGCTTCCGAATTTCAGCAGCAGCGGAGGTTTCTTCAATGTCTTTAGTGGCAGAGAAGGTGTTCACATCCAGATCGATTCCAAGGGGTCTCCGGTACCACGTTGAACCCGCAAGCACCGCCTTGGCCATTGTGAAAATGGTCATGTCCAGACAGATTTCTGCTTTCTGCATCATCGCGGCTTCAAGTGCCTGGAGCCGGTATGCCTCAAGATCGCTTTTAAGCGCATGGCTTTCGGTAGGTTTGGGAGCCTCAGTGGTGGTGCCATCTTCATTTTGCGCCTTCTCAGGCTGCTTTTTCGGCAAAGCAATGCCAACCTTTGTCACCAGTTCGCCTGTTCGGAAGTCCACGGAAAGAAGAACACCTGTTGACTGCTTCTGCTCGTCGGAGAATTCGCGTGAGGCGTCTATGGTTGCCTTCAGGTCATTCAGTTCTTCATTCAGTTGACGGAACCGTTCGTTGGCTTCTTCGTCCTCGTGATCCGGGGCCGCCTCCATCAGTCCCTCAAGCTCCCGTTCCTTCGCTTCAAACTCCTGAATAACAGAGTCTGGTGCAGTAATAGTTTCGCCGTCGATACACGGAGCAAACCGAAGTGGGTGGCTGTACCCACCATCCAGAGTTGCTTCCACGAAGCCCCAGCCCTCGGCCTTGAAGGACTCCTGTAGCTTATCGAGTTTCTCATCAGCCAGCCGATTCAGGAGGTCTACGTCGTTGACGTACTGGCTGTCCGCGAACAAATCCTCGGACAATGTGCCACCGGCAGCCTCGTAAGCTTCCTGCCCGACAAATTTAAAGGTGGTGTCGTCCGTCGTAACATCGGTGTTGAGCAGCTTTTGCCGCACGAATCGGGGAGAAGGGTGATACTGATCTTTTACCTCTGCGAAAACGGACTCCTGAGCTTTCTGATCGTCCGTGACGGTAAAGGCCATGACCATGTCAAAGTTCATCTCCTGTGATCGGAAGGCGTCCAGAATTACAGGCGAGACGGCCCCAAGTTTCAGGAGTTTTTTAACTTCGGTGACAGTCTTACCGAATCGTTTCGCAATGTCCTCTATGGATCGTCCTGCATCCAGCATGGCCTTATAGGCAACAAAGCGATCAGCGGGATGCATATCCGAGCGATAGTTCTCGGCCAGACTTGCTTCGATGGCTTCAGATTCCGTCTTCACGACGCACCGGACTGGAAACTCGGCATTGATCTTTCCTTCGGCAAGAAGATGGTTCAAGGCGCTGAGTCGGCGTCCACCGGCAATAACCTCATACCTTCCCTCGGCATCGGGTGATGGAATAACAATGAGATTCTGCAGGACACCTTGTGACTCTATCAGAGCGCGGAGCTGCGCATCTTCTTCAGCCGATGTTTTAACTTTCCGGACGTTGAGCGGTGACAGGGTCAGATTCTTGAGAGAGATTTGAGTTTCCATTTCGTGATTCCTCTGAGTGAATTTCGTTGGTGTTCACTCTTAAAATCTCATGGAAATGACCACGGCCAACCCCTGAAAACGCTATTTATAACAATAATATATCTATATAAGAAGCCTCTTCCATAGCCATTCGTAATACCTTTTTTGAACGTCGATTTTGGGTCGATGGTGGACATGGAATCCCACCGACGATCCCTTTTCTGGTCAGCGAATCAGACCAGTCTGAACAGCACCTCTCCTTCATCGCTTGTCGCCGTTCCGTCTTCCAGAGTTCCTGCGCTTACCCAGAGGTCGCGCTTTCCGCACGGGGTCTCATCCGCAGGTATTCGCCCGAAAACTTCACCATTGCGAATGTCCGTAAAGGAATAGAGAACTTCTCCGTTTTTGTCTCGGATGTGGACTCCGCAGAGCCGGCCGAGTACTTCACCTTGCTTGGTTGTTGCATTCATCGTGTTGACCTCCTCAGTTGTCCGGTAATGGGTCATCCCTGACTCTAAACACGTCCGCAATAAAATGTTGATCTTTTTCTGGTTAGCCTGGAAGGCAGTCCATCTGCAATAATGCTGTATATTCAAACAGTATATATTTCATGGAATTCAGACGCCGTCACAATTGTGTTTACAAAGAACTCGGGGCCTTCGCGAGCTGCGAACCGATTGGGTTTTGCACGGCTGATGGCATTGAGATAGGTAATTGGATCGGTATTGCCGATCGTGAAGTGGTTCGGCAGCTACCTTCGGTCCGTCCTGTACTTCTGGATATTGAGTCTTGGCGCCGCCACTTGCTTGAACCTTATCAGCGCCTGGGGCCCGGGGTGTATATGGTGGGCATCTGTCTCGGAGACTCATCCTCAGTACTGGGTGTGATGGATCGCAAACAGCCAATGCTTCGACGAAAACCTGGTAAAGATATTCTGGGTCGGAAATAAACCTGAAAATTCTTCTTTCCCGGGGGTTGGCCGCGAAGATTTCCATGAGATCTTGAAATGACTAGCGAGCGTGGCTCCTGGGTGAGAGAGAGTGAGGGTTGGCCTTTCCGCTTGCGGGAAGGCCCTTTTTTGTCCCCGCATTCTAAACGGTCATAGGTCACTGACTTTTTGAATCTCATCCGCGGCATGAGCCAGGCCTAAGATCTGGTTTTTGACTCGGATATCACCATGAAAACAAAACAATCGCTCTGTCTGATTCTGGCCTGCTCGACCCTCGTTGCTTGCGGGGGAGGGGGTTCTTCATCAAGCTCTGGTCCCTCGGCGCCGGCACCGGATGTTGAAGAGAGGGAGTTGGTCTTCGAATTCTCTGAGGCCCCGTTAGAGCCAACCGTCTTCAATATTGCTGCTGGCACCGGTGATCCTGAGGATCATTTTTCACCGAACGACACGATCAGCATTACCTGGAAGATGGAGGTGTACTACGATGATCAGTCCGTCCCGGAATTCAATGAATCCTTTCCGTATACGGCGTCGGTCTACCTGAGTGAAGACGGTGTTTTCCAACAAGAAGATGACCTCGAGCTCTTCAGCATTTCCTGCATGTGGCCATCGGACTCGGACTACGCCTGCGGGCAGTTTGCCTCATTCGATTGTGATTACGCGCCAGGCAATCAAAATGTGATTTCCTGCTCGAGCATTCCCGTAGGCCGCACCAACGGCATCAACGATCTGACCGTCGACACCTCCGCGTTTCTGAACGTGATTCCCAAGAGTGCCGACGTGCTCTATGTGGCATGCCTGGACGAACAACCGAACAAGTGCACAACGTTCACCGGTTCGCTGCAGCTCAATTGATGTCACCTCTGTTGATCAGCACCTGTTCCGACAAGTCCGAGCTCGCCTGGGCGATTGAAATTGCACTGGGCGTTGCCACGATCAATGAGGATCGTGACTACCCATCTGACAGGTGCGAATTCCAAATCAAATTGAGGGACGTGAGGACCGTTGGTGAATTCAATGCCATTGCGATGAGATTGAATACCAGCTGGTCAGAACTTGAGGCCCGGCGAAAACGACAATTGGTATTGTCATGAGCTTGTAGCTCAACGGAGTTGATGGCCTCTTATTTTCCATTGTTTCAGCGTCGATTGAGTATGTTTCGGCTATTCAAAAACGCTTCAACAGCCTTTTCAAACCCTCCCGATTCGTACCAGTTTTGTAGCAACTTTTTTGTTGTACCTCTGAACGCTGGGATTGCGATGTCTATGAGTTCGGATTCCGTTTTCGCGTCGGGAAAACGTCCTGACATGACGAAATTGATGCCATGGTCGGGAATGCTGAAACCAGTCACTCGTTCGCCGACGGTCAAATGGACGAAGTACGAGACTGTTCCCGCTCCCGTGGAGAATCCGCCCGCAACGTTGATCGCACCACCGAATGAATTTAGCCGTTCGCACATCTGCTCGCGGGCTTGCCACTGAGGGAGTGTTGGTCCAATGGTTAGTGCCCTCTGGACATTGCCATCCACGATCGTGAAATGAACCTGGCAATTACTGGCCTGGGCTATTGGCGCAATCAGACAGCAGGCAAGCAAGCTTGAGGTGAGTAATCGTTTCATCAGTCCTTCCCTTGAAATTCAGAACCACTGCTTCCCTGAAACTATCAACTTCTCGCTATTGATAGTTGGAGTTAAGATTAACGTTGAGGGCAAAGTCGCGACGGTTAATGGCGGGATCATCCTGACTAAAGGTAGCTGCCATCAATTAACCTGATGTTGAACGAATTTCCTCAGCGATTTTGAGAGCTGCACCTCTTTTTCTCGGGTTCAGGCTGCCGAATCGTCGCAGTCCCCGCGGAAGCCACAGCTGCGACATTTCTTGAGCTCCGGCCGGCTCGGTACCGCATGACCAAATTTTGCCTGTCGGGCATGGACGACTGCGGGCTGAATCCGATCGAACAGCGCCTTGTCGGAAGAAGGAAGCTTAAACACTTCCTGAACGGCGGAGGTCTTGATCAGAACCTGATTCACCCTGTACCCATCTCCCCGGGCAGCCAGGGCCGCACAAAAGGCTTGGGTGACATCGCTCTCAAACACTGGACCGTTTCGGCTCTTGTACTCAACAGAAAGAACACCGGTGCGAGTCCGATACAGCGCATCCGGCTTTCCAAAGACCTTGAAAGCTCCGTTGAAGAAGGGTTTTGTGTGGCGGCCGTCGTCGATCCATATCAAGTCGCCCTCAATGCCCAGCTCGTCAACGAGGCTGTCACGGCGCGGTCGCCAGACGATGAACAGTACAGCCACAACCGCGATAAAAATGAGCAGCTCATGAATCATGGTTTTTTCCTCGTTGTTCAGCTCGCAGAACAAGCCTGTCCACGATTCTCCTCAGCACCAGGTCAACCCAGGAAGACTTTTTGCTGATTTCGATGACCATCGGAGACAGCCGGTAATAGACTGCAATCAGGATCCGGCCGCCGGGCATGTAATCCAGTGTGTTGTCACGAAACTGGCGGAGAGTTCCCGTACGCTGATCCTCCATTCCGTAAAGGTAAGAGGCCACGTAACAGCGTTTGTCTGTGCTGATCTGGCGATTGAACTGCTCGTGCTTCAGATTGCCCCGATCCTGAGCGGCAACGGCCCTTCGCGAAGGTTTGGCGCCGGCGTATTTCAGTGCGACTGAATTCGGGCAAAACTCGCTCCGGCCTACGTCTGAGGCTGAAATCCACTCGGATTTTCTCTTTGATTTATCGTGGCGCATCGCTTATCTCGCCGATCCATGAAGTGCCGACAGGTAGCCGTCGACGGTTACCCTTGTTGTATCATCAAAATAAGCACGGGCAACTCTGTCCACGCCGGACGACCACTTTCCGCACAAATACACCAGGTTCTGCAGGGAGTCGTCATAGCTGGTGATGTCAGTGACACACCGTGAGAAAGCCTGCCGGACTGTATTGTCCATCGTCTGGGAATACCGATCCGTAAGCCGCGGATTGGCAGCAATATTAAGAACGGCTTTACCGTTACCGGTTAGGCGCTCGGACACCAAGCTGAAAAATTCAAAGGTGGCTGTGTGCATGGGAATAGTGGCCGCATTGGTATAGAGATCAACCACAATGACATCCCATCGCTTTTCATTGGTGAGCAGGAATGCTCTTGCATCCTGGGCAATGAAGTCTCCTTTGATGGGCTCGCCCAGAAAGTCGCCCTCTGCCACGGATTTCAGCTTCGGATCGATGTCCAAGTAGGTGAAGTTTGCGCCTTTGGTGTCTTCGGCAGACAAGGTGAATCCGCCGGCGCCCAGGACGAGGATGTCTTTGCCAGCTACGTCGTCTGCAAATATCGCCGATTTCATCATCTCAATGTATGGCCAGCCCTGGCGAGTCTCAGCATCGATGAATGAAGCGGAGCTGCGGTTGATCACCAACCTTTTGCCCCCGTCTGTGGCTTCAACCCGGATGTCGCTGTATGGGGTAGTAGCGGCAAAAAGCTGGTTTGGCATCCGGACGTTGGCGACGAACGCCACCGCTAGTGACAGACTTGTGATGCTCAGCAGCATTGGCTTCAGGACGGTTTTTTCCGTACGCAACACAAGCAAGACACAGAAGCTTAGAATCATGCAGTTCACCAGAATGGAATACCCGACGCCCAAGAAATACATCAGCACCAGTGAAGTCAGAAGACACCCGACGACATTGCCCACGGTACTGATCGCAGTCGCACTCCCCGCAGCCTCACTTTTGCGAGTCTCTTGATCTGCAGTGTTCAATAACAGGGGGACCGTCTGCCCCAGCAAAAATACCAATGGCGACATGACCAACAAACAGAACGCGAAGAGATGGACCAGGGGATTCCCCAGGATTGGCAGCCCATAACTGATGTCGGAAATAGACAGGAAAAACATGCTGACAAAGGGGTAGGAGAGACCAATACCAAACAACGCGATGGCGCCAACCAGGTTGAAAAGCAGTGCCCGGGAAAACTTCTCAGGCGCGGTCTTGCCGCCGAAGAAGTAGCCAAGGGCCAACGCACCCAGGAAACAACTGATGATGATCGACGTGCACAGTACCGAGCTGCCTACGAACGCGACGGTCTGTCGTATCGTGACCATTTGAACACCGCTACTGGCGAGACCTTCTAGTAAGAGAATCAGATAAGCACGTTTCGTGGAGAACATGGAAGCATGGTCCTGTTGGTAAGCAAAACCAGAGGCTATCAAGTGCTTCGGCATGAGATGGGGTTTAAAAGGTCACGGCCCTGTGACCTTATAATGATGACTGGCAACCTGGTAATACCAAAATATGTTAGCCAGACCCGCCACATCATTGTGATATGACCGCACTGTCGCACAGACGGGTTGCGGTCGGGCATTCTACGTTGGCAGGTTGCAGCCGGCCCCGGAATGTAGTTCGCACTTAAACAAAAGCGGACATTCGCATTTCTACACAACTATGGAGTAATTTTCACAAATCCAAGTTAGGTTGGTAAAACAGCGTTGGAGAGGTTGTGTAGATATGGGGTTGGTGTGGGGTCAGCTATGGGCAGTGGGGTTAAAGAACGCAATGAGGAGGGAAAAGCCACATGCGGTTATAGGTGGCGGTTATCCAATGCTGGATAACCGCCGATCTCCCTACCAAGCCCAATAGCGTGTACGGCGTAAACCGTCTCGTCGCCCAGTCGAGGAAGCAAGGCGAACCGAGCAACCCCGACGGACCCGTGTGGCTGGCGAACCAGCTGGACAAGATAGAGGACCTTGATCCTCTCATGCTTAGTAAACGCTTTGCAATTCCTTCCGAAACAGTGCCTTCCTGATATCAAGATCTTTACGGCTCCAGTCAACAAACCAAGGCAGCTCCGCGAGAGCTGTTAGAGCGGGGCCAATTTTAGACTTGTCTTTTGGCGGCTGATTATGAACAGCGAGCCACGCTTCTTCGACCAAGGACTTTTTCTTTGTTTCATCGAAATATGGGCAAGCTGAGTAATCCAAAAATGCCATGAATGTGGAAGTAGACTGAGTTAGACCCCCTCCTTTGATCGATTGGCGAAGATCTCTGTATAAAAGGTTTCTTAGCGAGGAGTATTCTTGCCTGTCCTGAATGTAAAATAAGAGGCTTACTGCCTCAAAATATGGAAAATCATCAGAAAACTTCTCATGCAAACTAATTTTTGCGGCTTTCCAGAAATCGATGAGAGATTGCTGTGGAATTCGGAAAAAAGGAGAAATATAGGCGATTGCAATAAGCGAGGATACGAATTCGAGGCTAGATTTACCTAGATTAATGATATCTTTAGATTTCAAAAATACACCTACAAATCCATCTTCAGCTGTTCTCGAAAATACCTGGTTAAGAACAGGGTCGTACCATTTGACATTTTCATAAAGAAGTATCAAAGACTGAAATGCTAGATCGACGTTCCTGCTCTTAGTGTCAGTGGCTAAAACAAAATAGATTAATCGAATGAGTTCGAGGTAAAAAGCGGAAATCGCATTATAATCGTCATCTCTCACTAAGTTACATGTTAAACTTTTGGAAAACCCTAAAATACGCTTCCTTATGATGCCAAGAAATATCCCAGAAATATTTGAGTAACCAACGCCACTTAAGCTTGCTGCATCTTTATACCCAGCAATCAGACTCGCAGTCAAACTCCTAAAATTAGGGAGAGTCTGATTAACGCCTGATTTCTCGCTGAATCGCTTTTCAACTCGAAAAAAAGCCATTCAAACGCGATTTGGGCATTATCACCCTCTGTTTTGTTCGTTTTTTGCCCGCTTTCCGCCATTTTGGCGGAACTCAGGCACACTGGCCCTACGCCAGCAGGTATTTTTCACCTATCAGCAGGTTGCTGAACGCAGCCAGCAAATGCAGTCGGTTACTGTTTTTAGCAAGGCCACGATAGCGGACTTTGCTATAGCCAAAGACTTGTTTGATGTACCGGAATGGGTGTTCCACTTTGGCCCGGGCGCTGGCTTTGAGCTTTTCAGCTTTCAACTTACGGTCGTCCAGTTTCTTACGAGAGCCAGGACGCTTGGCAATGAACCAGGATACGTTTTTACGATCTTTATGCTCATCCCGCTTTTGAATTCCAAGATAACCGGCATCACCGAACACGCGCTGCTCGTCGCCGTGGAGAAGGTTGCCAGCGGGCAAAATATCGTGGACGTTGGCTGCCGTGGTATCGATGCTGTGGATCAGGCCGAGCGTGTCATCGACGCCGATGTGCATCTTCATGCCAAAGTACCACTGATTGCCTTTTCTGGTCTGGTGCATCTCGGGATCACGCTTGCCGCTCTCGTTCTTCGTGGAACTCGGGGCAGAAATGATGGAAGCATCCACAATGCTGCCCTCGCGCAACATCAGACCGTTCTTCTCCAGGTGTTTGTTCACTTCTTTGAACAACACCTTGCCAAGGCCATGGCGCTCCAGGAAGTGGCGGAACTTGAGAATAGTGGTTTCGTCCGGCAAGCGATCCAGCTTCAGGCCAGCGAAGTGACGCATGGACTCGATCTCGTACAAAGCGTCTTCCATGGCGGGATCGCTGAGGTTATAGAACAGCTGCATGCAATGGACTCGCAGCATGGTCGGCAGCGGATACGGTGGCCGGCCAGTCTGACCCTTGGGATAGTATCGGGCTACCTTCTTCTCCAACTGCTTCCACGGAATCAGCTTGTCCATCCGTTCCAGAAAGATCTCGCGGCGGGTCTTACGCTTCTTGGTCTGGTACTCGGCTTCGGAGAAGGTGATCTGATCCATGGTGACAACGAATCCTGTGCGGTTGACGATGACCGTATTATCGCTGATTTTGAGACTTATTCAGAGTCTCCCTAAATTGAATTGCGGTTATGTCGAAATGTTATAGCTGACTGATTGGGTTAGCAGCAAATGTGATGTCAGGACTCGGCAAGGCCGTAATCAGCCGGGGCGCTAATGCTGTCCAAAGCATTTTTTCCAAACAGCGGCCGCCCCTGCGAGACGCCATCCGCAACCTGAAGCGTCACCTGATCCATGATGATTTCGGCGAGCTTCAGGGTGGCGAGAGAGGGGGGCAGGTCGCGCGGTGTCGCAATGGCCAGAGATCGATGAAGCGCGGGCGTATCAATCGGAATGGCTACGACTTCTTTGCGCATCACCATTTCATAAACCGAGGCGTATGACAGCACGGTGTAGCCCAGCCCACGCTTTACAAGGTCCGCGAGCAATGGCCAAGCGTTGACTTCAATGGCCAGCTGGAGTTTCTTCTGGTGTTTCACGGCTTCTTTTTCCATGAGTTCCCGCAAGCCGTGCTTTTCTTCTGGCATAACCAGGGGCAGCTCAAGCACTTCTTCCAGGGAGATGCTTTGGCGCATGGCGAGACCATCCTTGGGGGGAGCGATCAGGAAAAAGCGCTCTTCGATTAATGGCGTGTGTTGCACATGCTTGTGCTTCCCGTGGTTGTAGGTAACGGCAAGATCCACCCTGTGTTGTGACACCATTTGCTGCAAGGTACCGCTCATGGCGGACTTGACGGAGAGCCTGACGCGGGGGAATTTTCGGCGGAACTCGCCGATGATACTGCCGGAAAACGTGTCTGCTGCGGTGGGTAGCATCCCCAGAATAATTTGGCCGGTGACTTCACCGGAAATGGCGGCCACGGAAGCCTGGGTGCGCTCCAAATCCTGAAAAATGGTCATTGCCCTCTCGTAAAGCAATTCGCCAGCGACGGTCAGGACCACACCGCGGCCATGCCGCACAAACACTTCGGCGTTAAGGGCTTCCTCCATCAAGCGGATTTGCCGGCTGAGTGCTGGCTGCGCGACGAACAATTTTTCCGAGGCGCGGCTGAAACTACCTACCTCTGCAATGGTGAGAAAGGTGTTGAGTTGGCGCAGGTCGATCTTTAATTGGAATGACATAGGACGTTCTCGCCTCAAGCGGCCTTTGGCGTTGCTGGTTGCTGTTACCGCCTGATCACAGCAGTGCGTAGGTATCCAATAATTAAATAGAACATATACAAAGTATATAATAGTGGTATTTTTTTTGCGGTGGTATCTTGCGCGATCAATTGTAGATGCCAGCAATGGGGCGGCCGTTATGATTAGGACCGATTTGATCGCGCAAAATGAAAACGGCGGATTTTCGCTGCCGTGGTAAGGGAAGCGACTTGGTCACGTTTGCGTTCAGGTCTTGCGTATCTTGCCCTGTGTTTTGGCGCAATGGCGTTTTTGCCTGGTAGCTCTGCGGCAGTAGCGTTGCTGGCTTGCACCGTGATTTTTATGGGGTGGGGGCAGCTGCGCCCGGTCGCTCGGGTGATTGCATCGCTGATTCTGGTGGTCACTGTAATGGCTCTGTTGTTGAACCCCGGTGTCCTTGCCAGCGCGGTTCATCGCATGGCCGGAATCACCGGGCTGATCCTGGCGGTAATGTTACTTTCAGCGGTGCTCAGTACGTCGAAGGACCTGGCTGCAATTTCCCGAAGCTTGTTCGGTGGGCGTTCGGTGGCCCGTTATTTGGGTTTGAGCCTCGGTACCGGGGTATTGGCGATCCCGCTGAACTTCGGATCGGTGGGGTTGGTCGCCACCATGATCGGTAAGCAAGTACAGGATGGCGGCGATGATGCGGCCACCCGAAACGCATCGCGGGCTGTGATTCGTGGATTTGGTGCTTCGCCTATGGGGTCCCCATTATCGATAGCGGTGGCGTTGACCGTGACGTTGTTGCCGGGACTGGCTAGCTGGACGCTGTTGGTATGGAGCATGCCGTTCGCGCTGAGCTATCTGATGGTGGGGGTATGGTTCCGGGAGAAAGAGCTTGGCGCTTCGCCGTCGTTAAGTGTATCTGATGTAAGCGGTGAAGATGATTTACGCGCGTTCTGGCCGTGGATGCGATTTGTCGGGCTTGCTCTGTTTATCTCGCTGGAAGCCTATGCCCTCAATACCTGGGCGGGTCTGAAGTATTCGCAAGCGGTGACCCTGAGCTGTCTGACCGTGATCATTTTGTATCTTGTGATTCGTCGCCTGGTTGCCGGGACTGTAAATCTGCCATCCATGGCGAATGTCTCCAACGAGCTGGCGATTATGGGTGGAGCATCTTTTCTGGGTGGCGCACTGACGGTAACCGCGCTGAGTTCACTAGGCAGTGATTTTGTGTTGCCGGGCTGGGCGTACGCAGTCGCAGTCATCTGCATTCCGTGGTTGTTTTACGCGGGTGGGGCGGTTGGGATTAACCCGATTTTAACCGCAACGGTTTTCGGGGGCGTATTAGGCCCTATCTGGCCGGAGTCCTCTATTTTCGGGCTCGGTATTGCCATGGTCACGGGGTGGGGGGTCACCATTGCCGGCACCCCCTACTCGGCAAACGCCATACTGCTTGAGCGATTTACCGGCTATGACGCGCGGACGGCTTCCTACGGCTGGAACCTGTCTTATTCATGCCTTTTTCTCGGGCTTAGCAGCTCACTGTGCGCAACCGTAGTGCTGGTTTCGTCCTGATCGTTGCAGTAGCTCTTTTCAGGTATTCATTTTAACTATCTAGCTGTCGCTTTGATGGACAGCTTTTATCAACTCGCAAGAAGTGTGGAGGCCATAATGGCGCTTGATCAAGAAACTCTGAACCAATTTATCGATAGCGTGCGCCGCTATGTGCGAGATCGCCTCGTGCCTCTGGAAATGCAGGTTGCGGAAGAAGATCGTATTCCTGAAGAAGTGATTGATGAAATGAAGGAGATGGGCTTGTTCGGCTTGTCCATTCCAGAAGAGTTCGGCGGGCTGGGTCTAACCATGTCGGAAGAAGTCGCCATCATCCAGGAAATGGGATACACCTCGCCGGTATTCCGCTCCATGTTCGGCACCAACGTGGGTATTGGCTCCCAGGGCATTGTGATTGATGGCACCCCGGAGCAGAAAGCCAAGTACCTGCCCAAACTGGCCACCGGCGAGTTGATTGGTTCGTTTGCACTCACCGAGGCCGATGCCGGCTCCGATGCAGGCTCGGTTATGACCAGTGCCCGTCGCGATAGCGATGACTATATCATTAACGGCAGTAAGCGTTTTATCACCAACGCTCCTCGTGCCGGTGTGTTCACCGTGATGGCCAGAACGGGCACTCGCGAAGAGGGTGGTCGGGGCGTGTCTGCGTTCCTGGTGGACGCCACCTTGCCGGGTATTTCTTTGGGCAAGCCCGATAAAAAGATGGGGCAGAAAGGGGCGCACACCTGCGATGTTATTTTTGAAAACGTTCGTGTTCCGGCGGATGCGTTAATCGGCGGTAAAGAAGGTCAGGGTTTTAAAACTGCTATGAAGGTGCTGGACAGGGGGCGTTTGCACATCAGCGCCCTGAGCGTGGGTACCGCCAAACGGCTGATTGATGAAAGTGTTACTTACGCCACGCAGCGCAAGCAGTTTGGTACTGAGATCAGCAATTTCCAGCTGGTACAGGCGATGCTTGCGGATAGTCAGACGGAGTACTACGCAGGTAAGTGCATGGTTGAGGCAACCGCATGTTCCTACGACGCCGGTGAGTCTGTGTTGCTGAATGCGGCCAGCTGCAAGCTGTACTGCACGGAAATGGTCGGCCGGGTTGCTGATCGCGCCGTGCAGGTTCACGGTGGAGCCGGTTATATCAGTGAATACTGCGTCGAGCGTTTTTACCGGGATGTACGGCTGTTCCGTTTGTACGAAGGCACCTCTCAGATTCAGCAGCTGGTTATCGCCAAACAGATTATCCGTAACGCCGAAAACGCGCTTTGATTGAGGAGACAGCTATGGCAGGCCCATTGTCAGGTATTCGTGTGCTTGATCTATCCCGCGTAATGGCGGGTCCCTGGTGTACCCAGATCCTGGCAGACCTGGGGGCAGAGGTGATCAAGATTGAGCGTCCGGGGTTGGGGGATGACACCCGGCACTGGGGGCCTCCCTGGTTCAAAGACGCTCAAGGTAATACCACTACACAGTCAGCCTATTACCTTTCCGCCAACCGCGGGAAGCATTCGGTGACAGTGGATATTGGCAGCGAGGAAGGGCAGGCACTGATCCGGGAATTGGCCGCAGAGTGCGACGTGCTGGTCGAGAACTTCAAAACCGGAGGGCTCGACAAAAAAGGTTTGGGTTATGCGGACCTGTCCAAGATCAATCCCGGACTGATCTACTGTTCGGTCACCGGGTTTGGTCATACAGGCCCGATGGCGGCGGATGCGGGCTACGATTATCTGATACAGGCACAGTCCGGTCTGATGAGCATTACCGGTGTCGCTGACGGCCAGCCGGGCGCGGGCCCGATGCGCGTGGGTATGGCGGTAGCCGACCTGACCACCGGTATGAATGCTGTGATTGCCATTTTGTCGGCTGTTCATCACCGCACGAACACTGGTGAGGGGCAGCATCTCGACATGGCGTTGCTGGATGTTCAGGTCAGCTGGATGGCGAATCAGGCCCAGAACTATTTCTGCAGCGGCAAGGTGCCCGGACGGACGGGGGAGTATCACCCCAATCTTGCGCCCTATCAGCCGTTCCCCACCAAAGACGGAAAGGTGATCATTGCCGTCGGAAACGACGGTCAGTTCCAGCGACTGTGCAAGGCGCTGGGGCAGCCTGAGCTGGCGGAAGATCCGCGCTTTGCGACCAACCCGCAGCGAGTCCTCCACCGGGAAGAGCTGGTGGGAAAACTGTGCGAATGCACGCGTACCAGAACCAGCCGGGAATGGATGGATTGCCTGGTCGGCGTACATGTTCCCTGTGGCCCTATTCAGAACCTTGCGGAAGTGTTTGAAGACCCGCAGGTGCTGGCCCGCAACATGAAAATAGAGCTGGAGCACCCTCAGCTGGGGAAAGTGCCGGGTATCGCCAACCCGATCAAGTTTTCCAAAACCCCGCAAGTCTATCGAAAAGCGCCACCGCTCCTAGGCGAAGATACAGATACGATTCTTCAGCGCGTGCTTGATAAGTCGCCTGAAGATATAGCGTCGCTGCGGGCCAGAGGTGTTCTCTAGTTTATCCGCAAAATTCTTTTTAGTTATCTCCATCGCCAGAAGCCGTTGCGCTAAGCACGGCTTTTGCTATTCAGTCTCACAGGAGAGCCTCACTATGTTGGTTTCTTATCGCCGAGTAGACGAACTCGCTGTTATCACGATTAATAACCCACCGGTAAATGCCCTTTCTCATGGCGTCCGCAAAGGCGTCCTTGAGGCCATAACCACAGCCCAGGCAGACGACTCCAAAGCCGTCGTTATCCTGTGCGAAGGTCGCACGTTTATTGCCGGTGCTGACATCAGTGAATTCGGCAAACCGATCGAAGAGCCTTCCTTGCCCCAGGTTAATGCGGCGATTGAAGCCTCGGCCAAGCCAGTGATTGCGGCCATTCATGGCACTGCCTTGGGTGGAGGCTTCGAACTGGCATTGAGCTGCCATTACCGTTGTGCGCTTGACTCGGCTGCAGTCGGGCTACCCGAGGTCACCCTTGGGCTTTTACCTGGCGCAGGGGGAACCCAGCGGGTGCCTAGGCTAATTGGCGTTCAGGCGGCGCTGGATATGATCACCAGCGGACAGAAAGTTGCCGCGGAGAAAGCACTTGCGCTGGGGCTGATTGATCGCGTGATGGCTGGCCCGCTTGAGGAAGCGGCACTGGCGTACGCTCGTGAGCTGGTAACAACGGGTGCCAAGCCACGGCGTATCAGTGATGCCTCCATTCCTGCGGAGAGCTTCGATAGTGACGCGTTCGAGGCCTATCGCAAGGTGCTTCGTAAGCGCAAGCGCGGGCAGGAAGCGCCGCAACGCATCGTAGATTGCATTGAAGCCGCCATGGAGAAGCCATTTGATGAGGGGCTGACATACGAACGCTCCCGTTTTGTCGAGTGTTCCCAGTCGGAACAATCGGCGGCGTTACGGCACATTTTCTTTGCTGAACGTCAGGCGCCGAAGGTACCGGGACTGGATAAATCCGTTGCGTCGCGTTCGATTGAACGCGTGGCGGTTATCGGTGCTGGCACCATGGGCGGCGGAATTGCCATGTCCTTTGCCAACGCAGGTATTTCAGTGACCCTTTTGGAGCTCAATCAGAAGGGGCTGGATGCAGGTCTGGCGCTAATAGGCAAGAATTACGCGACCACCGTCAGCAAAGGCAAGCTTTCGCAAGAGCAGGCATCTGCACGTCAGGCATTGATTAGCGGTACCACAGATTACGAAGCACTGGCCGATGTTGATCTGGTGATCGAAGCCGTTTTTGAAAGCATGGACGTGAAGAGGCAGGTGTTTGGTCGTCTTGATGAAGTCTGCAAAGAAGGCGCGATTCTGGCGTCGAATACCTCGTATCTGGACGTCAACGAGATTGCGGCTGCGACCTCGCGCCCTCAGGACGTTGTGGGGTTACACTTCTTCAGCCCGGCGAACGTCATGCGCCTGCTTGAGGTCGTCCGTGCCGACAAGACTGCGGAAGACGTTATTGCGACAGCCATGGCTCTGGGTAAGCGCATTGGCAAGGTGCCCGTGCTGGCAGGGGTTTGTTATGGCTTCATTGGCAACCGAATGTTGCGGCAATATGCGCGTGAAGCTCAGCTTTGTATGATTGAGGGTGCAGAGCCCGAGCAAATCGATGGCGTGCTGACCGGGTTTGGCATGGCCATGGGCCCGCTGGCCGTAGGTGATCTGGCTGGTCTGGATATCGGGTACAAGGCGCGGCAGGCGCTGACGGATGAACAGAAGGGCGACCCGCGCAGCTACTGTATCGCGGACACGCTGGTTGAAATGGGACGGCTGGGGCAAAAAACAGGCGCCGGATACTACCGTTACGACCCTGAGACCCGCGCCCGCTCAGCGGATCCAGAGGTTTTGGCCGTCATTGAGGCGAAGGCGAGGCAACACGAGGTGGAACGCCGAGTGTTCAGCGATGCGGAGATTCTTGATCGCCATCTGATGGGGTTGATCAATGAAGGCTTCCGCATTCTCGAAGAAGGCATTGCCCAGCGTCCGAGTGATATCGACGTAGTTTATGTGCACGGTTATGGTTTCCCCTCGTACCGGGGCGGCCCTATGTTCTATGCCAGTCGTCGCGGCCTGAAAGCGGTGTATGAATGTATAGAGAGTCTGCACAAGAGCACCGGTGAGGCTCACTGGGCACCGGCGCCGTTGCTGACCGCACTGGTCGAGACTAACCAGACTCTGGACGACTGGATGGGCAGCAAAAGCTGAGTTGTGTACCTCGATATCAGGGGCTGGATACGGATTCCTGTCCCTGGTTTTTCCTGAGGGCTGGTGGCTTGCATAGTCGATTCGTCGCTGTCATTATCCGCTGATTCGAACAATCGTCCGATTATCGAACGGTTACAGAGGCTAATGCAGAGGGGATGAATCAGGATGAGTCACCAGGATTCGGATGGTACCGGTGCAGACAAGGAGTTCCTGTCCACGTTTGCGCGCGGGCTTGAAGTCATAAGGTCTTTCGACACAGAGACGCCTTCTATGACGCTGTCGGCAGTTGCGGAAAAAAACAACCTGTCGAGGGCGGCTGCACGTCGTTTTCTGTTAACGCTGCAAAAGTTGGGCTATGTCTCCCAGGATGACAAGAAGTTTGGTCTGACCGCCAAGGTTCTGGAGCTTGGTTATTCGTATCTGGCGTCGCTGGACTTTTCGGAAACCGTCACACCCATCATGGAAGAAGTATCCTACCAGCTGGGAGAGTCCTGTTCCGCTCTGGTGCTTGATGGTGTCGATATCGTCTACGTCGCCCGAATCCCCCGGCGAGGCCTGATTCCTCTTAACCTGCAAATCGGCGCCCGCTTGCCTGCTTATGCCACCTCTGGCGGGCGCGTTTTGATGGCGGCGTTGCAGGCTCCGGAGTTGGAAGATGTCATCGAAAAAACCCACTTCGAGCAACTGACCGCTTATACTAAAGGGCCTGATGCGCTTCGAGCGGAATTACAAAAGATTCGCTCCGATGGTTACGCCATTGTGGATCAGGAGCTGGAACTGGGTATGAGGGCTTTGGCTGTACCGGTATTGGATCGTCGCGGAACTGCCCGGTTTGCGTTGAACTCCAGCAGCCATGTCAGCTCTGTGTCGATGGAGCGTATTGCACAGGAATACGTGCCAATCATGCAGGACGCTGCACAAAAACTTACCGACATCCTGCCCTGATAGCGGATTCTGATACAACTGATGCGGTGGCCCCTGTGAGACTGGGGCCATCTACCTATCTCTTCCTCACCTTGCCTGGTTCGTGTTTGGAACCGGCTCCCTTTACGCGTTGATCTGAAAATCTTATGGATGGCATGGAGTTAGCGATTATTCGCTGTAAATCTCTTGTGGGTGGTGGTTCGGTTGCCTCTGAAAGGGCTGGTTGGGGGAAGGGAAAAACTCTTGCACCTTGTTTGTGAATATGTGAGATTACGTACCCGCGAAATATGCGAACATAAGTTCGATAAGCGAACAAGTATCTTTGCTGATTAGGATAACCACAAAAATGATGAAATTAATGAAGAGCCGTTTGAAAGGTAAGATGTTATGCACTCTGGCCGCAGTGTCGCTGTCCTTTGGCGGGTTGGTGCAGGCTGATGAATGGCCGGAGGATAATATTCGCCTGGTGGTTCCCTATTCCGCAGGTGGCACAACAGATCTGTTGTCCCGGAAGGTTGCTGACCTGTTGCAAAAAGAGCTGACCACCGTTGTTGTCGAAAACCGCCCCGGTGCCGGCTCTACAGTGGCAACTGGCCAGTTGGCACGCGGTGGGCGCGGATCAGACCATATGTTGCTGATGGCCTCTCCCGGGCACACCATTGGGGCTTCCCTTTATCCGAATCTGCGTTACGATCCGGTGGCGGACTTTGCCTTCGTACGCAACGTGATCAATATTCCCAACGTTATGGTGGTTCCGAGCGATAGCCCTTACAACACCGTCGCTGAATTTGTAGAGGCGGCCCGTGAGCAGCAACTGTCCTTCAGTTCGCCGGGTATCGGCAGTTCGATTCACATGTCAGGTGAGCTGTTCAAAAACCTGACCCAGACGAATCTGGTACACGTGCCCTTCCGTGGTTCAGGTGAAGCGCTTCCAGCCCTGCTTTCCGGCGATGTGGATGTGGCGTTCGAGAATATGCCAACGGTCTACCCCCATATTCAATCAGGCAAGCTCAAAGCTCTGGCAGTAACCACACCGACAGCGTCCGAGTTCCTTCCGGACGTACCTTCCATGCAGCAGGCAGGCAAAGGCTACGGTCTTGAAAGCTATGAAACCTCGGCCTGGTTTGGTTTGATCGCACACAAGTCCTTCCCGGAAGAAGGGATGGCTAAGCTTCAGGCGGCCCTGGATAGGGTTATGGCCGGCGAAGACTTTAAAAAGTTCCTGCCGCAGTTCGGTGCGGAAGCTGGAACGGTTGTGGGTGATGACTTCCGTCAGTTTGTTCAGAACGAGCTGCAGAAGTGGTCAGACGTTGCAGAAAAAGCAAACCTGAAGCGTTAATACAGGCTGCTTTCGGGGCGGTGCTTACTGAAAGGTGAGCCCGCCTTTTTCTTTGAGAGAGATCGGTATACAGGGCCTGATCATGGAAAAGTCTGAACTGCAATTTGTCGCGGCCAGCGAGTCCCATTATGGCAGGTGCAACCCTAACTCGGTTTTGGGATGCGCCTTTTCTATTCTGGCATTGGGCTTTTTGTTCTACGTTATCCCCTCGCACATCGAGATACCTGGGCAGATGCAGCACCCGTTGCTGTCACCGCGGTTTTTGCCCCAGCTTGCGGGTTGGTTGGTGTTGGTGCTTTCGTTGATTCTTATGGTCGATGGCCTTGTCACGCCACCAAAGCGAAGTGAAGCGGATGAATTCCGTCGAGGTGTTCCCATCATGCGGCAGGTGTTAATGGTCGCAGCCGGGGTTGTCTACGTACTGTTTTTTGAGGAACTTGGCGCCATTGGCAGCGGTTTTCTTGCCAGTGTTCTGCTGTTCCTGGCAAGCGACTTGCGCAATATCTGGGTGTATGCCCTGGCGATCATCTTTCCCGCCATCGTGACCTTGCTGTTTATTTATGTGCTCAATGTTCCACTCCCTCCCGGAACGCTTTGGGAGTCGCTCTCCCTGATCTGAACCGCGTTCCTGACTGTCAGGCACGCACGCAGATAACGACGTCTGTCTGTTATCAGGTATTACGTATTTGGGTTGCTCAAAATGGAAAATTTTTCTGAAGTTCTGACGCTCTTTTTGAGTGTTGATAATTTTCTTGCCATTGCGGCGGGTGTTCTGGTCGGTGTTGTTGTTGGTGCTATTCCTGGTCTGACGGCCACTATGGCGGTGGCACTGGCGCTGCCGTTTACCTTTTCCATGGAGCCGGTCACCGCCATTCTGCTGCTGGTTGGTATCTATAAAGGTGGGATGTATGGTGGTTCGATCACCGCCATTCTGATCCGTACCCCGGGCTCACCAGCCTCTGCCTGTACGCTGTTGGATGGTTATCCTATGGCGCAGCAGGGCAAGGCCAAGAAGGCCTTGAAAACGGCGCTGTACTCATCGGTTGTGGCGGATATGATTTCCAATATTGCCTTGATCTTTTTTGCATCCTACCTGGCAAAAATTGCACTGAATTTCGGTCCTCCCGAGTATTTCTGGCTTATCTGTTTCTCGCTGACCATCATTGTCTCCGTTTCCGGTAGCTCGGTGGTCAAAGGGTTGATTGCGGCGGGTCTCGGCATCATCGTTTCCACCATCGGCCTTGACGCGGTATACGGCACCCAGCGGCTGACCTTTGATAACTATAACCTGATGGATCGGGTTTCCTTCATTCCTCTGCTAATCGGCCTGTTTGCGATTCCCGAGGTAATTGAGTTCTATACATCCAAGGTAGCCCCGCACATCCGTACTGCGGTCAGCGGCGCATCGCTGACGTGGAAAGAATTCAAGGGTCTGTTGAAAACCATCGTCCGCGGTAGCCTTATCGGCGTTATTATTGGTGCGATCCCCGGTACTGGCGCCACCTCGGCGGCGTTCATCTCTTATAGCGAAGCCAAGCGGACCTCACCCCGCAAAGCGAACTTCGGTAAGGGTGAGATTGAAGGTGTTGCCGCAGCTGAGTCTGGTAATAACGGCGTCGCCGGCGCGACACTGATTCCGTTGCTCTCACTGGGTATTCCGGGTGATGTCATCACAGCCATCATTCTGGGCGCTTTCATGATCCATGGCCTCACACCCGGCCCGGTTCTGTTCCAGGAAAACCTGACCCTGGTTTATGCGCTGTTCTGCGGCATTATGGTCAGCTCTTTCGTACTGGTATTTGTTGGCAACGCGGCTATTCGCTACTTTTCTCTCATTGCCGACATTCCCAAAACCATTCTGTTACCCATCGTATTGATGTTCTGTATCTACGGGGCCTATGCCGTTAATAACAGCACCTTTGATATTGCCCTGATGCTGGCCTTTGGCGTTGTCGGTTTTGTCTTTAACCGGACAGGGATCGCAGCGGCACCGTTCCTGATCGGCTTTATCCTCGGGCCGATGTTCGAAGACAACCTGCGGCGTACCATGCTCATCAGTAAAGGCGATTTGTCGATTTTCTTCCGGGGACCGATTACCTGGGTGTTCGTGATGCTTACCGTTGCTTCCCTGATTTTTGCGATTCGTCGCTACTGGGTGGCACGGAAGGAAGATGCGTTGGCGTAGGTACTTTGATGTGATCTGACAGTGGAAGGGTGCGGGCGCACCCTGCGGATTGCTGACGAGCCCCGGTATTCCGGGGCTCGTTGCGTTATGACTTATACCCGTTCGATAAGTGTCGCGATACCCTGGCCGACCCCAATACACATGGTGCACAGAGCATAGCGTCCACCGGTACGCTGCAACTGGTAGGCGGCGGTCATCATCAGGCGTGTCCCGGACATGCCCAGTGGGTGACCGAGAGCGATGGCACCGCCGTTCGGGTTTACCCGTGGATCGTCGTCGGCGACGCCGAGTTCCCGCAGGACAGCCAGCCCTTGTGCAGCGAAGGCTTCGTTCAGCTCGATCACATCAATATCATTAATGCTGATACCGTGCTTCTCCAGCAATTTGCGGGTGGCGGGCACCGGACCTATCCCCATGATGCGTGGTTCAACGCCAGCGGTGGCCATGCCCAGCACTTTGGCCATAGGCTTGAGTTTGTGTTGCTTCACCGCGTCGGCGCTGGCGACCAACATGGCGGCGGCACCGTCATTCACACCAGACGCATTACCAGCGGTAACGCTACCGCCTTCGCGGAACGGGGTAGGTAATGTTGCAAGCTTGTCGAGGGTTGTACTGCGGGGGTGTTCGTCAGTGTCGAATACCAGCGGTTCCTGTTTACGGCGAGGTATCAGGACCGGCACGATTTCCTCGGCAAAGACGCCTTCGCTCTGGGCTTTGGCGGTTTTTTGCTGCGAGCTCAGTGCGAACAAATCCTGATCTTCGCGAGATACGTTGAATTGTTCGGCAACGTTCTCGGCTGTTTCCGGCATCGAATCCACGCCGAATTCTTTCTTCATCAGCGGGTTCACAAAGCGCCAGCCGATGGTAGTGTCCTCAATTTTCTGGCTGCGGGAGAAACCGCTATCGGCTTTGCCCATTACATAGGGCGCCCGTGACATGGATTCGACGCCGCCTGCCAGTACCAGATTCATTTCGCCGGCGCGAATGGCGCGGAATGCAGTGCCTACTGCGTCCATGCCGGAGCCGCACAACCGGTTGATGGTGGTGCCCGGTACTGAGGTGGGTAGCCCGGCGAGCAGCGCCGACATGCGGGCCACATTGCGGTTGTCTTCACCTGCCTGGTTGGCGCATCCCATAATCACTTCATCGATGGCTGCCGGGTCCAGTTCGGGAGCCTCTGCCAGTAGCGCTTTGAAGATTTGAGCGGCCAGATCGTCCGGGCGAACACTGGCCAGAGTGCCGCCAAAGCGGCCGATGGCCGAGCGGCGGGGATGGCATAAAAATACATCAGTCATAATAAACCTCACTGTTGGCCTGCATGGTGGGCATCGGTGCGTGCTTTCAGGCTGCGCAGGATTTCCAGCTCTTCGGCGGTGGGGGCAGGGGTGGTTCCGAGTTCGTCGGCGAAGCGGATTTCCCAGCCCGTGGCGTTGATCACATCTTCGCGGGTTACGTTAGGGTGCAGCAGGTGCACGACCAGTTCCTTGGTTTCCGGATCTGGTTTGAGAATGCACAGGTCTGTGATGACGATTGTCGGGCCGCGACCAATGTTGGGTACGTTGTCCCGAGCCTTACCGTCACGCCCAAAGCCGACTGTGGTAAGGAAGTCGACGTCTTTCACAAAGGTGCGCTTGGAGTGTTTCAGCGTGACAAACACTTCTTTTGCGTTGGTGGCTATTTCCGGTGCGCCGCCGCCTCCGGGCAGGCGAACTTTGGGTGCCCGATAGTCTCCAATCAACGTGGTGTTCAGGTTGGCGTAGCGATCAATCTGGGCGGTTCCCAGAAAACCGACGCTGACATGACCGCCTTGCAACCAATAGCGGAACATCTCCGGCACCGACACCGTGGTCAGGGCTGATTCGCACAGCTCGCCATCGCCGATGGATAGTGGCAGAACATCGGGCCTGGTTTGCAGGGTGCCGGATTCGTAAATCAGGGTGATGTCCGGGGCGTGTGTCAGGCGAGCCAGATTGGCGGCCTCACTGGGCAGGCCGATACCGACGAAGCACGTCATCTCGCTGGTCAGCGCGCGGGCAGCGGTGACGCTCATCATTTCTGAAGACGTAAATTCAAGGCTCATTACGCAGCTCCTTTCTCAAACACGTTGGCTTCCAACCAGGCCTGGAAGGCTTCCCGATCACGGGCGATGCCGTCCCACTCTTTGTAAAAGGCATTGTCACGATCGTAGTAACCCAGGGCATAGGACGGGCTGGCACCTTTCGGTGCCTCGGCAATGGCAGTGACGGCCCAGGAAGGAAGAACGCAGGCGTTCACGCCGGCATCAAGGTTATCGACGATTTCCTCAACGGTGACGATGCTGCGCTTGGCGGCCAACACCACTTCCTTTTGAATACCGACAATGCCTTCGATCAGTACGTTGCCGTTGCGATCGGCGCGCTGGGCATGAATCACCGCCACATCGGGCCGAACCGAGCGCACCGCTGCCAGCCGCTCGCCGGTAAACGGGCAGTCGATGAACTTGATCTGATCATTTACTTTGGGCAGATCGCTGCCTATGTAGCCACGCAGAACGGCCAAGGGCAGGCCTGCTGCGCCGGCATCGTAAGCACAGGCCATGGCAGCGTGGCTGTGTTCGAGGATTTCGATGCTATTTGGCCAGCCGTTTTCAAGCGCATCGCGCAGCCGGTGAAGGGAGCCAACCCCCGGGTTCCCGCCCCAGGAGAAGATCAGTTTTTTGGCGCAGCCGGCGCCTATCATCTGGTCATACACCAGGTCTGGGGTCATCCGTATCAACGTCAAGTCGCGCTTTTTCTGACGGATAACTTCATGTCCGGCGGCAAATGGAATCAAATGCGTGAACCCCTCCATCGCCACGGTGTCGCCATCGTTGATGTATCTACTCACCGCTTCACGGAGAGAGAGAAATTCAGCCATGCAGATCTCCAATTTTCTTTTTAATGTTCGTTATATGAACATAAGTTTTATATGCGAACATGATCGCTTGATTTGATTTAGACCGTCAAGGGCAAATGTAACCTTGGAATCAAACAGTGATCTGATGTTCGTATTGCGAACAAAATGGTACGGTATAGGCTCAGATGAAAGTAAATACAGGGTGCAGAATGGATGAACAAAGCCTGAAACCCGGAGACCGGGACTTCGTAGGTGCGCTGGCCGCGGGGCTGGAAGTGCTGCAAGTCTTTGGTGTTGAGTATCCGCGCATGACGTTGAGCGAGGTGGCGGTGCGTGCAAATATGGATCGTGCCAAGGCCAGACGTTTTGTTTTAACGCTGCATGCTTTGGGGTTTGTGAAGCGGGTTGGACGCCAGTTCGAGCTGACGCCCAAGGTATTGCAGTTGGGTTATGCCTACCAGGCCTCAAATCAGTATCGTGCTGTGATCGAACAGTACCTTGGTGAGATCACCGCCGAACTGGGAGAGTCCTCGTCACTGGGGGTGCTTGATGGCAAGGATGTGGTTTACGTGGTGCGGTCATCGGCACGCCACAGGCTGATGGCCATTACGCTGTCGGTGGGCACGCGGTTGCCGGCTGTCTATACATCCATGGGTCGGGTATTGCTCGGCCAACTGCCGGATAAGGAGTTGGATAGCTTTCTGGACAGCGTCGAACTGAAGCCCTCCGCGCCCAATGCGATCAAAACCAAAGGGCCTTTAAAGGAGGAGGTTTTAAAAGCCCGGTTGCAGGGTTTCGCGATTGTGGATCAGGAGTTGGATTCCGGCCTGCGCTCAGTTGCGGTGCCGGTATACACCAGCAGTAACGTATTACTGGGTGCGCTTAACATCAGCACCAATGCGGCTAGGGTGGACATGGACACTCTGATGACCGTTTATCTGCCGCGGTTGCAGGACGTTGCGGCCAGAGTGAAGTTAACAACACAATAGTCAGCCGCAACTCTTGCTTAAGGGCGAGCAGGTAGTTTTTCCTGACGGTATCGGCTTCCAGGCTGTGTAAACGGTTGCATCCGGCAGCGAAGACGTCGGTCTTCCCGGCCACCAGCCTCATTTGCCGCCCGAATGAATGAAGCCAAAGAGCGCCTGCTGAGCTGAAAAGCACAATGGCACCTACTGGATCGCTAAAGGACAGTTAAATGAGAGACGGAGAAGTCGATCGGAACACCTCCTCCAAAAAGAAGGCCGAGGAAGTCGCGGAAGAGCAAGAGACTCGTGCCAAAGCGCAGGATCGCGAATCCCGCGAGCAGACGCCAACGCAGAGCGAAAAGTCACTGACTCAGAAAGAGCGCAATACCGTATCCGAGCATGGCAATCTTTCGCCCCTGACCGTTTACTCTATTATTCTGCGCGAGGGCGAAGATGAGCTTCGTCGGCCGAAAATTTCACTTTGGTGGTCGGGTGTGGCAGCAGGGGTCGGAATTTCGACCTCAGTCCTTGTCGAAGGAATTATCCGCTCCAACCTTGGCTCGGATCACCCTTACCTGACGTTGATTGAAAGCCTTGGTTACTCGTTCGGATTTGTTCTGGTTATCCTGTGCAGGCTTCAACTGTTCACTGAAAACACGATCACAGTTGTGCTGCCAGTTCTCGCTGACCCGACACGCAACCGCTTCTTTTGCGCCGCCCGCCTTTGGGGGATTGTGCTCGCTGCCAATTTGTGTGGCACGTTTCTTACTGCCGCCATCAGCGTCCATGGGGGTATCCTTCCCGCCGAAAGCCTCGCGGCGATCATGGAAATATCGCGCCATTTGGCGGAACTGACTCCGGTCGAGACATTTTTACGCGGTATACCATCCGGTTTTTTCATAGCGGCAATGGTTTGGATGCTGCCTTCGGCGAAGAGATCCGAAGTGTTGGTTATCGTCATGTTCACCTGGTTGATCGCCGCGGGTGATTTTACCCATGTCATTGCTGGGTCAAATGAAATTTTCACTCTGGTGCTGAGTGGGGAAATGAATATCTTTACCGCCTTGAACTACCATATTTTCCCTGTACTCCTCGGCAACATTCTCGGCGGAACGGGTTTGTTCGCAATGCTGGCCTATGGCCAGGTTCATGAAGAAATGTGATGCGAAACGGAGCGAAGGCGTATGGCCGCAGATGGCCTATTGAGACGCCACGATTCTATTTCGCTGAGCTGGCTTCTACCCGAGTCAGAAATTCACCAATATGCTCGAATGCTTCCTCTGCCTCTGGCAAAAGAGGCGTGAACAGATGCCATACATGAACCATGTCGGGCCAGGTTTCTATTTCCACCTGGGAGCCAGCCGCCTGCGCTTTCGCTGCGTATCGTTGGGCGTTTTCCAGCAGTAATTCCGATTCACTGACGTGAATGAGTGTTGGCGAGAGGCCGTGAAGGGCGCCTCGTAGTGGAGAGGCTATCGGGCTGGTGGGCAGCACCCGAAAGCCCAAAACCGTGCCCCACCACAGTAGCGGAAGGGGTACCCGCGCCAGTTTCTCAATGGTTGGCCCGAGCATGGCATCGGTTTTCAGGTTGGCTCGTTTTCCCAATGACGTGAGCATGAGCTCGGTAGACGGCGATAGAGCAACAACAGCATTCGGTGGTTGCAGACCCTGGTCTCGTATCCAGGCATTCAGCCCTAGAGTATGACTGCCGCCAGCGGAGTCCCCGGCGACCACAATGAAATCAGCCGCAGCCTTCCCGTCCGGGCCGTTACCGAGTAGCCAGCGGTAAGCTTGCTGGCAGTCGACAATGCCGTCCAGGTAGCGGTTTTCCGGCATCAGCCGGTAATCGATGGCGAATACGCAGGCGTTGGCCAGCCTCGACAAACGATCAGTGATGGCGCGATGGCTTTTGGGGCTGCCGGCGATCCAGGACCCACCGTGAATGTAGAGAATCCTGCGGTTGGGTTTTGCACCGGGTGCAATCACCCATTCCCCCTTGGGCTCATCGGTTGCAGAGGGACGTATGTCCGAGACGAGTTCCAGACCGTCGCTCATGCTATCCATGTAGCGTCGCAGTGCCTTTACGCGAGCCCGGCCATGAAGACCCTCAGCCGAAGCATGCATCCCCCTGACCGTTTCAAGTACCTGCTGGCGGGCTTCGCTTTGTTCAGGGCGGGTGGTTGTTTCGCGTTCATCCCGCGCACTGCGCTTGCGGCGCCGTAAAAACACCACAGCAGCCACCAGCGCGACCATCATCAGACCAAGCCACATCATTGCGAACCAGGCGATTCCGAAAATCATGAGTAACCCTCGCGTGGTTTCATGGCAGCTCATCTGAGCTGGCAGGGGTTGTTACAAACAACCAGGTGGTAGTATAAGCAAAATGCTGTGGGTTGAGTCACTTTCGCGTTCGGCCGGGATCAGTTGTCCACCACAATGGCGCAATCTCAATCTGGCGAGGCGGATGATTAGCCTGTCTGTGTAACCTCATAGCCGCTATAAGAGTTATTGTCAAATCTGGTGTATGACCATCAGGCAGCGTTCCTGTCAGATTGGTCTTCCACCTCTATTCCATCCTGAAACTGTACGTTGTCCACGACCAGCTTCAGTTGGTCGAACCCCTTGATCCGCTTCCAGCGTTTCTGGGCGGACTGGAGCAGCTTGAACACCATTGATAGTGTCGTGTCACGGTTGCCGCAGGAGCGGCTCCGCTTGGTTCTCAGCCTTACTGTAGCGAAGGTGGATTCAATCGGATTGGTGGTCCGCAAGTGAATCCAGTGAATCGCCGGGAAATCATAGAAGGCCAACAATTCATCCCGATCCTTCTCCAGGTTTTCCATGGCCTTGGGGTACTTGTCCCGGAACCGCCGCAGGGTGCTGTCGAACGCCTTGTGGGCGCTGTCCCGTGTCTCGGCCAGATAGATCTCGTGCAGTGCCGACTTGACCTTCGGTTGCACCGACTTGGGCAGCTTATCCAGCACGTTGGCCGTCTTGTGTACCCAGCATCGTTGGTGCCGGGTGTCCGGAAACACCTTGCTCAGGGCCTTCCAGAAGCCCAGTGCGCCGTCGCCAACAGCCAGCTTGGGCGAAGGTTCCAGGCCTCTTTCCCGTAAGTCCGTAAGCAGCTCTCGCCAGCTGGCTTCGGACTCCCGGTGGCCGTCCTCGACAGCAACCAGCTCCTTGTGACCATGTTCAGTCACGCCGATGACCACCAGCAGGCAGAGCCGGTCATCCAGGCGGACATTGCTGTACACGCCGTCAGCCCACCAGTAGACGTAACGCTTCTGGCTCAGGTCTCGCCGCCGCCAGTCCTTATGCTCATCAAGCCAATTCGCCTTGAGCCGGGATACCGTGTTAGCCGACAGGCCATTGGCCTGCTCGCCGACCAGCGCGCTCAGGGCCTCCTGGAAGTCACCTGATGAGACGCCGCGCAGGTAGAGCCAGGGGATCAGTTCATCCAGACTCTGGGCACGCTTCAGGTACGGCGGCAGCAACTGACTGTTAAAGCGAATCCCGGAGCTATTGCGGTCCCTGACCTTGGGTACCTGAACCTCAACATCCCCAACGCCTGTCTGGATCGTGCGCTTGGGCAGGTGTCCATTTCGCACCACAGCACGGCGGCCATCCGGCGTCTTGACGTCCGCGTACTGCTTCAACAGGCTCTCCAACTCTGTCTCGACGGCATGTGCGATCAGGTCCCGGGCACCCTGTCGGATCAGCTCGTGCAACGGGTCGTTGCTGACTACCTCTGGTTGTGAAAGAGCGTGCAGGTTAGACTTGGACATGGCGTATCATTCCTCTGTTGGTTGTGATCTTGGCGGAGATCAACCAACAGGATACGCCACCCCTTCAACCTGCTTCCATACACCAGAAATCACCATAACTCCCGCTATAATTCCTGAGCCTTGATCGTTTGATCCGGCAGTTCAATAAACGGGGGTGTGCATTTGCTGTCGGGTGGTTGTCGTTTGGCAAGTCGGTGTTTTGCCTTTGTAGGACTTTTGCTGGCGGCAGCATCAGGTTGGAGCGCAGAACGTTTGCTGGTGCTGGACGAGCGCGGTGCTCAGCCGCTGGATGGTTTTGTTTCGCTACTGCGGGACCCCGACGGTGAGCTGACGTTCGAGCAAGTGCGCAGTGGAATCGAACCCTTCGGGCCAGCAGTGCCAAGCGATCTCCACCAAGGCTACACTCCCGATGTGTTCTGGATGCGGATTGAAGTGGAATCCCACTCAAGCCAGCGGTTGGACCGAATGCTTGAGTTTACCTACGCCTATCTGGATGACATTAGCCTCTATCGGGTGAATACCAATGGCACGGTTGAGCGGATGCGGTCAGGGCGTACCCTGGCGCCAGCGGACCGCGTGGTGGCCCATCGCAAACCGGTCTTTCCGCTTTCGTTTGAGCCCGGGGAGCGGGCGACGCTGTACCTGCGGGTAACCACCCACGCCAGCATGACCCTCAACGCACGGCTGGCGCCTACCTTTGAGTTCTACGAAGACAGTGACCAGGAATATGTCTGGCTGGCTCTGTACTTCGGGATGCTGGTGGCGCTAGGGGCCTATAATTTCTTGCTGTTTCTTGGCACCCGCCAACGCTCTTTCCTGCTGTATTCGCTGTTTGTGTTCAGCTTCGGTATTGCCGCCTCCAGCATGAACGGCCTGGGTCCTTTGCTGCTTTGGCCAGGGCTGGTTGGAGAGTGGGGCAACCGTATTCTGCCAACCGGGTACACTCTGGCGGCTACCCTGTCGGTGATGTTTGCTCGCAGCTTTCTGAATATGCGCCGGATTGCGCCGCGCTGGGATCGGGCGTTATTGGTCATGGCGATATGCTGGTGGTGCGCGACTCTGGTGACACTACTGGTGCCAGTGCAGGATGCCCTCAAGATCATGTCAGCGATGGGCGTGTTGACCACGGCGTTTCTGATAACCAGCGGGGTTGTTGGTGTGCGCCTTCGTGTTCCTGCGGCCCGGATATACCTGTTAGCCTGGTTGCTCCTGTTGGTAGGCACCGCGTTGCTGTCGGTCCGAAACCTGGGCTGGATACCCTCCAATTTCTTCACCGTTTATGGCCTGCAGATTGGTTCCGCAATTGAGATGATCCTGCTGTCCTTCGGTCTGGCGGCTCGATTTAACGAACTCAAACGTCAAAAGGAAGAGGCTCAGCGTCAGTTGGTGCTGTCGCTACAGCGACAGGAGCGTGAACTGGAACGCCGGGTTGTTCAGCGTACTTCAGAGTTGGAGGTCGCCAAGGCCGAACTGGAGCGCCGGGTAGTGAAAGACCCCCTCACCGGGCTCTACAACCGCTATGGCTTGATGATTCATCTCGAAAAATTCACGCAACGGGCGCAGCGGCGGAATGAGCTTCTGGCGGTAATCCTGATCGATCTGGACGGTTTTAAACCGGTGAACGACCAGTACGGCCATGAAGCGGGTGATGTATTGCTTCAGACAATCGCCCGTCGCCTGCAGCAGGAGGCTCGGGACAGTGACTGTGTGGCCCGGATGGGAGGCGATGAATTTGTGGTGGTCACCGAAAACGTCATCTCAAAAGCCAGCGTGTTGGAAATTGGCCAGCGGTTACGCGAAGCCATCACACAACCGGTGACTCTGCCTTCGGGAGAGTCGGTACGGATTGGTGCCAGTGTGGGTATCTGTACCGGTCGGGGTGGAGAGCAGAAAGGCAGTGACCTGATCCGGGGAGCGGATGAAGCCATGTACCGAGTCAAAAGGGAACGCAAGAACGACGTTTGTCTGTTGGCTTAAGGGGGCGAACAGCGGGAAGACGTTAGGCGAAGCTTCTGCGAGTGGTGATGCGAGGGCTAAAGATTAAAGGTGTTGTCTTGGCCTTCGGAAAGGTGTCAAAAGCAGGCCTTCGCTTTTTATGATTGCCCTGGCTGAACGCCCCGATGGTTTTCCAGGGGTGCTCAGCCACTAGATCGAGATGTTTATACCTTACCTGTAAGCTTCATGAACTCTCGCAAAAGGGCACCAATTCTGCCTGAGTATTCTGGATCGCTAAAGGCATAATTTTCTCGAATGCCCGGTTATGTCTTGCTCAATCACATCCCATATACAGAAAAATTTTCGGCCACTATATGGGCGAATGTGGTGAATACTTTTGAGTAAAACCGATGATTTAATATGTTCACTAAGTAATGGTGCGGGCGTAATACTTGATTCGCTCGGTAAGATCCTGGGCGATTACATCAGAATGAACCCAATCCTTAAGGGTGAGATGTTAGATGCCATAGAGCCTGTTTAATGGAGAGCGATTTGCAATATATGGATGAGCACTTGCAAATACTTGATTATAGTTCCAGTGCCGTAGCCCTTGATGCGGGTATCGCCTACCATGCAAGAGGTCGAATCGGTTGTAAGAGTCGCGCCGGACTAAATGCCAGCAATAAATTGATTCGTGTCAAGATAAGTGCTGCCAACTTATATATATATGTTTGTCAGTTATTTACAAACAATTACAAAATGGCCCAAGTATCGTGACTAATAATGGATTGTGATCAGCTGATAGGTCGACAAGAACTCATTTCCTCACCTCCCAAACAACGGAAGCATGGCAGTCTTCGACTAACGTTGGGCCGTAAGTTGGCGTTGGTGACGCTTGCTTTCCTGATTCTCTGGAGCGCGCATGCGGGTGTTGGCCATTTGGGCAGAACGCAGGCCGCTTCTTTTAGCGGGTTGGTAAATGAAGCCGGTAAATTGCGAATCCACAGTCAGCGTATCGCTTTGCTATCGATAGTCTGTGGTAGTTACGCCCCCCGGGAAGGTGCCGAAATTGCTTTATGTCTTGATGCTATAAAACTGAGCATCGATAGCTATGAATCAAGTCTTCAGATAGTAGCGAATGATCCTTTCACATTGTTGTTCAAGAATGACCGACAGCAAATCAACTCCTATGTCGCACAGCTGCAGGTTGACTGGGTTGAGTACCGGGCGGCCGCTGAGCTTGTCCTGAAGCCGAAGGCTGAGGGGGCGCTTTCTGATCAAAGTGAGTATTTTGAGGCAAATAACGAGCGACTGCTGGCCCGGGCCGAAGCTCTGACAGAGTTACTGGTTGCAAGCCAGCGTCGAGTTCAGGTTGCGCAAGATAAGGTGTTGAATGCACTCCAGCTCTTAGGGCTTATCCTTCTTAGCGTTTTTTCTGACAATATTACCGTTAGGTTCTAACTTGACAAGCACAGCATCGAAAAAAGCATCGGACTTCACGAATAAAGAATCTTTTGCAGACGAAATATTTGTATAAAACGGGCGCTGAAGATTAACGTGTTTTGCCTGGTTTAAATACAGCTTGTACTTTGACAACTCGACTTCGTACTGATCTTTTACTGTATCTTCCGCTGATTGGTTATTAGAGAAAATATATATATCGTCTATATATCGTCTAACTACGAAATCTTCTTCAGAGTGCAAGTTATAGTTTTCTGTGAGTCTTCCTTTAACATTCGCGTCAATTCTTTGGAAAATGATTTCCGAGAATATCCTCGAAATCTCCGGCCCAACCAATATTCCATTTGTTTCGCCAAAGTTGCAATTTCTCATCAACTCATCAAATCTATTTTCAAAAGAAGACGTCATTCGATGATTTTTCGAGAAATTCTTCTCCTTAACCGCCCAGGCTACTGAATGCGTATAAATATTATAAAAACACTTTGATACGTCCAGCGATAAATAGCGGGAATATTTCTTTTCTATTTCTAGAAATTCGTTAGAATCGAAAAACTGAAAAAGCCGATTGTATTTTCGGTAGGTAAAAAAACTAGTTGCATATTTCGATTGAGGTGACCTTCCATTCTCCTGAAAATCAACTTCATCAGAGATTAGCTCATCGAGATCTTTTAGGAGAGGTCTTTCATAAAATCTGCTTGCGACCTTCGTTGGTGATCTTAAAGAAAAGCTCGAAAGCGAGCAGCGATCCAAAATCATTGAATAATAGTCATTGTAAAATTCAACTAGGTCAAGCTGCTGTCTTGGATGAATTACTGAAAGTTCTCTTTGTCCAAGATCTCCGCGACTGGCAGTATACGTGTAAGGTATTGACGGATCAGGTGTAGCTCTGAAAAGTTCAATGATAAACGAATGAGATAGTCTGTCTTTTTTGATACGGTTGTAGAAGTGATTATTAGAAAAAATTATTGGCGTCTCATAAGGGAGCAAGTCAGTCAAAAGAACTCTATGAAAATCTTTTTTCTCGATTTTTATTGATTTATTTTTCATGGGCCAAAGCATCTCTTGATTTCGTGAAGTTCTTCTCGACTAAATTCGTGAAAGACTCGATTTTTATATCCATAAACGTGGCTAATGTTTGATATCCAATCCACCTCTTCTTTTGAGAGCGTAAGGATTAAAGCGCGCCCTAGAGGACTTTTCATAGATCTAGATATATTTCTTTTGAATCTGTCTAGGCTTTCTAGGCCTTCATTCCTAGTAAGCATTGGGTAATTATAATATATACCACCTTTTAAGCCACCTTTTGAGCGCCCTTTGTAAAGCGGGTAATTTCCGGTCGCAAATTTCAGTCGTTTTTTAGCAATCTCAAAATCACCGTTCTTTTTGTACGCTTCAAGTACTTTCGCTATTTTTGTTTTCATTTTCTTTATTTTTTTATCGGCAATATCTATTTCTACATTTTTAGTAGTCTTACCGTTCGGCGTATCCTTGAATATAAATTTGTAACCAAGATACTGTAAAGATATTTCTCGGCCGTCGGACTCTTTGCATTTACATTTTGACCTACACCTGCATGGAACCTTCCCACAATTACACCCTGATTCACAAATACATTCAACTGAGAATATCTCAGTCTTTTTAGTATTGAGGGATAAATTGTCAAGGTTTTTCAAAACGATCTTAGATTCTGATAATATTATTTTACTGTTTTCAAAACAAAATATCAGTATATCGTCAACGTACCGGCTGTAATAATAAACTCCGTGCATAGACCTCACAGCGTCATCAAACTTTGCTAAAGCAAGTTCTGACAAAGTAGAACTGATGCTCAGACCGCGTGGTAAGCCCTGGATCCCCTGATCTGAAAGTGACCGATCGATTTTTTTCAGCAACCATTGTGTTTCGCTAGAGACAGTCATTTCTGAACATATGCTCTTGATCAATTTATCCCTATTGATACTCTCAAAAAAGTCCTTAACATCAAGTTTTAAAACGTGGAATGGGCAGCTTTCAGAAAGCAAGGTTTTGATCTGGGAGACAGTTATATTCCGATCGTTGGGACGGACGTTGTAACCCCGTTTTAGATTGTCATTAACTTTGCTCTCCACCAGTTTGGAGGCGAGGTCGGTAAAAAAGAATGTAGGCTTCCCGTTGGAGATTTTCCTGTTGAGCTCGCCGAACTCGAAGGTGTGAGTTTGGATACTTTCAGCGACGGCCATCGCCTCTTTGTTTAATAAGGCTTTCGATTGTAGCTTGCGCAGGAATGGAGATGTGCTGACGAGATTTTTCCGGGAAAATGCTTGTATATTGATCATAGAGAAGCTATTCCATGCCATATGTAGCTTGCGGAGCTAAAAAGATCCCAACGTGTCGAATCTCTTTCATCGTCATGAAGCTTATATGACGGAGGGGCTTGGATCAAAAGTCGTACCTTGTGAATCGTGTGTAAACATCCCTGTTTTAGGCTGCTGATAAAAGCCATATCACAGAAATAAAATACCATTGAATGAACCGAGCGTGGGTCTATCCTTGAAAGGGATCGCAGGTAGGCGTCAAGGAAGTCATGCCGAGCGGCCAGGTGAATGGGGCCCCGATCAGAACGTAGTTAGGCAGCAGATTGTTTACAAGGGTCAAGTGCGGGCTGCAAAAAGGTCCGCTTTCCAATGGAGACTGTAATTTTGTGTTTTCACGACCACTTCTCACGCGCTAAAAGAGAGAGCCTCTGCTCTATCCCCGAACGTTCGCTTTGCGACCTCAGCCTGCGTTTCGCAGAAATGCAAGAATTGTGAGCGTCGAGACAATATTTTGCCTTGTACCTCGCCCAAGGCTGGTGTAATTTTCAAATAGTGCCTCACCGGGTCATTCGGCACACCGCCTCGTCGGGACCCATCTCTCCAGATCGCGCATTTCCGCGCACCTTTACCCAAAAGCAGATTAAACAGACCTCTTTGATAGTCCCACCCCTTTCCTGAGGGTGTTTTGCCGTGCCTGTGAGTTTCTCAGGGCAGGGCAGACCGCCTTTTGGTTTCTCCGGATCTTGTTGCTGCTTGTTCCCTGAACAACGGCACCTGATAAGCATCCTCAATCTAGCCACGAAACGGATGCGATCGCTACGGCGATTTGGCTTAACACTAGACCGGAGAAAATTATGTTTACTGCAAAAGAAAAACTTTTCATTCGAAATTCTGAACTTCATGCACGATGGAGGGCAGCAATGTTAAGTGTCAACGCAAGTTCAATGGCACCAACATCTGTTGCTCTTTGGGAGTTGCTGATTAACGGCGACCTCCTTCGGCTGGCAATCTATCTCGTTCTCACAACAGTTATTGTGAGCCTGAATATCATCTGCGCTGGCAAAATTGCTCACTACAAGCAATCCGTAGAGCGAATCCGAATGCGACTGGATCACCCGCCCAACAGGTCTGAAAGACTTGAATAGCGGATAAAAATCCACCAACATTCACAAGGAGACGTTAACTATGGAGCCTTCCATGCTTATTTTTATGACGTGCTTTGCAGCTGTCGTAGTAAGCAGCGTTTTGATAGCGGCCCACATTGACTCGAAGAACGAGCAGCTATTGATTGCTGAAGTCGAACGCGAAGAGAAAAACCACTAGGCCCAAGGCCTTAACCCTGTTCGTTTCTACGAACACATCCCCGACAGACCGCATGATCCTCAGTTGATACTCAACTGCTTGGTTTCGTGCGTCTGTCTTTCCTTCCCAACCCCCTCACGAGCATTGCGGCCTGGACCCGTATTGGATCCAGACTTGAATGCTTTTCCTGTGATTCCTCGAATCTTGTTGCTGCAGTTCAACTGAACTCGGCACTTGATCAGCGTCCTCACCTAGCCATGAGACGGACGCGGTTGCTACGGCAATTGGCTTAACACTCCAAAGGAATCACTCAAATGAATCGAAGTGAACACGATGCCAACAGGCATCTCTCTAAATTCGTCAACCACGTTGATGAAGTCATCCAACAGGCAATAGAAAGAGCGGACAAAGGGCGCTTTGTTGTTGCCACTTCTGAGGCAGGCAATGTGCTGCTACTGCCGCACTTTAACGCCTCTTTGAGACAGGATCTGACTTGGGTCTATGACACCAAGTGCGGGTACGTCTTCTCACCTGAGATAAGGAGTGCTTGATGGAACTCGTTTTGGGTCTATCTGCAATCCTGGTCCTGATGTTCGGTGGCAGGATTCTTCTTTTCCTGGTCGACCTCGGTTTCGAAACTGGAGACCGTTTTCTCGCAGCGTGTGAACGTCGTTTGACGCTGTATACCAAAGCTTTGCTTCGAGGAATGGTCTTCGCGATTCGCTGGGTTTTCCATCGATTCTACAAGCCTGAACCAGAGCAAATGACCATTCGGTCAATCATCGATTCTCCTGCAGAACTTCAACACATGAGAAATCAGCACCTCCTTCAATCCGGCAAGCGTGCGCCTGTCGAGATTGAATACTCTCAACCTAAGCTCAAGAGGGAATAATCATGCTCAACAAAGCACAGCTCATTGGCCGTCTCGGTCAAAAAGATGTTCGCTCCACCCCAAACGGCATGCAGGTGGTTTCTTACTCAATCGCTACAACCAAGTCTCTCAAGGACAAGGAAACTGGCGAATGGAAAGAAAACACCGAATGGCACCGTTGCGTCAGTTTCAACAAGACTGCTGAGCACATCGGCATGAACGTTGAACCTGGTGATCTCTTGTTCCTTGAGGGCGAGTTGAGAACCAGGAAATGGCAAACCCAGAGCGGCGAAGATCGTTACACCACAGAAATCGTGGTTAATGATTTCCCGCGCAAGCTGCCGAAGTATTTTTCCAAAAATGGTTCGCAGCAGGCCGCTCCCACGCCACAGCCCCAACAGCAGGCTCATGCTTCACAGAGTCAGCCTGGGCATCTGGAACAGCCGCCAGTTGAAGCCTATGGCTTTGACGACGACTACCCGTTCTAGTAACCGGCTTTTTAACCTTTAACCCGAATGGGGCTTCTACCCCTGACGGGAGAGCCCCATCTTCTCCATGGAGACGACATTATGGGGTTCTCAAGGAAAGAGGTTTACTACTGGCTGGAAACGGCAAGTAACGAACAACTTCAAGCGCACCTTCGCAATTCTCAGGAAATGCTGGTGCTTCTCACCGATCGGGAACAGATCAAATCTTTGAAGTGGCTTCGCAGCCGCATCATTGAGGAAATCAACGCCCGCAAAGAAGCTAAACAGCCTTAAACGACCGTTTCCGCTTCATCTTCTCAATCAGAGCTTTCTGCTCTTCGTCTGACCCAAACGCTATGGATCTGATGGCCTGCCACTCTACGGTGTCCGGCTTACCTTCCAGCATGCGGTCAGTTTCGTCTCTGAGGTAATCCATAAAGTAAGGCCCTGCGGTCTTCCTGGCCTGGATATATGCCTCATACGTCTTGATAGATGTGGGATCAATGCCGGCTCTGGCCAGTAGCGGTCCTTCTTCCTCAAGACCCACCGATGTGAACCTGAAATTGCCCTCGTCATCGACGATGTAATGGTTGGTCTGCATCTCTCTCACCTCTCCGGGAATTATCGCCCGGAATTCTTGACGCGCAAGGACCTTTTTATGAATCAGGCACCTCAGGCAGTACAACCCGCTCAATGGCATCAGATCATTGAATCCTCAAAAGATAAGTTCAACAGCTCCAGTTTGGATTTCAAGCAGGAGCAGATCTTTGCCACCCAGCAGTTGATGAACAACTCCTATCTGCTGGATGTGGCAAAGAAGAACCTCTCATCACTTCGGCTTGCGATGTACAACGTCGCCGCGGTCGGACTGACGCTCAATCCCAACCAGGGCTTGGCGTTTCTGGTCCCTCGTCGTCTACGCCGCAATGAAGACGCCAAGGTCATGCTCGATATTTCTTATCGGGGATTGATTGCGATTGGCGTGGAAACTGGTGCGATTCGTTGGGCCAAGGCAGAACTGGTGTACGAGAAAGACCAGTTTTCTTACAAAGGCCCCGCCGAGAAGCCAGATCACGTCTGTGATCCCTTCTCAACGGATCGTGGCTCCATTCGGGGTGGTTACTGCATCGCAGAGCTACCTTCCGGGGGCGTTCTCGTCGAAGCCATGTCGAAAGCTGACATGGACAAGATTCGGGACGTTTCTGAAGCCTTCAAAAAAGGTTTTGGACCCTGGGTCGACTGGGCTGAACAGATGATGTTGAAAAGCATCGTGAAGCGAGCCAGCAAGTGGTGGCCAATCTCGAACCCTCGCATGGCACAGGCACTCAGGATCCTCAACGAGGAGAACGGAGAAGGCCTGGCGATCCTGGCAAACCAGCACAAGCCGGTTACGCCTTCGGCGCTTCCTGCACCACCGCCAAGAGAAGAACTCTCGGCCCAATTGCTCAACACCGTGAAGAATCTGGTGGACCGGGCGAAAACCCAAAACGCTTTTGAAGCGTGCAAAGAGGTCATGGTGGAGAGGATCAAAGATTCCTCTGAGCTGGCCTACGCTCTGGACGAATTGGATAAGGCAAAAGCCCAACCCGTCCCGTCCGCAGCGGTAAATCAATAAAACCTAAACCCACTTGGGGCATGGACCCCAACACGGGTGTTCATGCCTCTCATCTCTACTCAAGAGGAATAATCATGAACGCTCAAACTCAACCAAAGATGACGATGTTCTACTTCGATAGCCTGGAGAAGATCCGCGACTACGACTCCTTCCGAGTCAAAGCCGTTTATCTGTCTCACTCGGAACCTCAGCGCAACGACGGCCGCCCGAACTTCTATTCGGTCATCGGCCACCTCCGGCCCGGTGTTCAATTTCAATATCCGGAATTCCCGGTCGCTGACTTTCCATCTGAAAGCTACGCGAGGATGTTTGCAGAACTCTGCGAACAGTACATCAAAGACTTTCCGGCCATGAGCCAGACAGCCTAAACACTCACTCTCTCAACCCAATGGGGTAATGCACCCCTTGGGCGGCATTACCCCTCTTATGGAGATTCGTAATGCCGAAAATGACTGTAATTGACCTGAACCAACGCTCTAAAGAATGGCTGAAATGGCGAGCCCTGGGGATAACCGCAACAGACATTCCGGTGATCCTCGGACTGAGCCCCTATAAAACCCCCTGGCAACTTTGGGCTGAAAAGATCGGACGGATTAACCCGCCAGACCTTTCAGGCAACCCGAACATCCAACGAGGCGTCGCCCTCGAGGATAAAGCACGCCAGTTGGCTGAATCCCGCTACGGTGAGTTCCTGCTTCCGATGTGCGGTGAGTGTGCCAAGTGGGATGTGCTTCGCGCCTCGTTTGATGGTGTGGACACACAGGACCATCCCTACGAATTCAAGGCACCTTCCAAGACTGTTTGGGATGACCTTGAGGCAAACGGAGTCGAGTCTACTGCCTTCAAGCTGTATGAAGCTCAGGTTCAGGCTCAGTTGACTGTGGCCGGCCAGAGCATAGGACGACTCATTTTCTACCGGGAAGATGGTGCGGACCAGGATTTCGAGATTCGGTTAACCCCCGAACGGGAAAACCAAATCATCGAAGCTGCCAAGCACTTTTGGCAACTGGTCCAGACTGAGCAACCCCCTGAATTGGATCCTGACCGCGACTGGTTCATCCCGGAAAGCGGAACGGAAAAATTCAAATGGGAAGCTCATGCCGAAGCCTGGCGAATGCAACAGGAACAGATCAAGTCTCTGAAGGACAAGCTTAAGGCCCTTGAAAAAGACCAGAAAGACGTCCAGAAGGCCTTGATCAACCTGATGGGGCCTTTTCGCCATGCTGATGTCGGCGGCGTTAAGGTCACTCGCTTCGAAAAGTCGGGATCTGTCGACTACCTCAAATACCTTCAGGAAAACTTTCCTGACCTGGATTTGAGCACCGAGCTGGAGAATTACCGCAAGCCCTCTCGCGAGGAAGTCCGGTTCACTCGTTCTGAGGATGAACTGGTCAACCGCGACATGAGTGAGGTGATTACGCCAGTCAAAGCGGCTTACTTCTAAACCAGCAATGGCTGTTCCGGGGACTTTATCCTCGGAACAGTTCCATTTTTCGTGTCTGCCTTCTCTAGGGCCCTACCAACCAGGGTGTTATGGAAGGCGGTTACCACACCAGGTAATCCCTTGAGCATTTTGATCGTGCTTGCACGACAAAATAAGTGTCCACACCGGAATTTGAAACGGACACGTCAGCCACGGCTGTAATTCCTCTCTCAAAAAAATCTCACTTGCCAGAAGGCCATCATCACCTTCTGGTGTGTGATGCCGCTCTGGAATAAGTGAACTCTCACTGAAAAGGAGCTTTCTATGACCGTTCGCGACAAGGCAATGCCCATTCGCAACACCTTTAACCTCGACGTTCCAGCTGAAGTAATCACAGCCGGTTTCGCCGATTCCACCAATCCCTACATTCCCAAGCGAAACGATTCCTACGTTTTCCGCAGGGAGACTCTGCGAGACATCCTGAACTTTCTGGATGATCCCGACGACGATGGGCTCTACTTCTCTGGCCACTACGGGGCAGGGAAGACGACCTTGCCTTACCAAGTTGCGTCACGACTTAACTGGCCGACGCAGAGCTTCACCGCACACTCGCGCATGGAGTTCGACGACCTGGTAGGCACCTGGAAATTGGTTAACGGCACGATGGAGTTCGTTTACGGACCCCTTTCTGTTGCCATGCGTGATGGTCACCTGTTCATTTTGAACGAGGTCGATCGAGCTGATCCCGGTCAGCTTGCCGCTTTGCATGATGTCCTCGAAGGACACCCGTTGGTCATTGCGACAAACGGTGGCGAAGTGATTCACGCTCATCAAAATTTTCGGTTCATTGTGAACGGCAACAGCGTTGGTTCTGGCGACAGCACAGGCCTGTATCAGGGTGTAAACCAGCTTGATATCGCCTTTCTTGACCGATTCCGGATGGTGCACGTGGACTATCCAACCGAGGACGTTGAACTGACGATCCTTGAAAAGAAGGCACCAGACCTTCCCGAAGAGCTGCGTAAGAAGATGGTTCGCGTCGCGAATCAGATTCGGAAGCTGTTCATTGGGGGTGAGGAAACGGCGACGCCGCTGACCATCACCATGTCCACGCGCACGCTATGTCGCTGGGCAAAATTGGCACTGGCCTTCCGAAATGCACCAAATGCACTGTCCTATTCGCTGAATCAGGCTTTCCTGGCTAAAGCGGAACCAGAGCAACGGATAGCAATCGAGCGAATCGCACAGGACATCTTTGGTACCTCCTGGTCCAAAGGAGCTTGAGCATGAGCGACGATATCCGTGTCCTGCACTACGCCGATAAAACGTCCGATAAATATTGGGCGATAGATACGCGGCCAAACGCCAAAGGTGGTCACGATGTCTGGTATGGACGCCGTGGGAAGCCCTTGGTTTATCGTTCCTCGGATAAGGCGGATTGGAGAAGGCAGTACGAAGCGAAACTTCGCAAGGGCTACCTCAAATTCAAATCGCTGACGATCGATCGAAGCACCAACATGGTTGTTTCGAAAAACGACCTGGAGAGCAGCATTCCAAACCAGTTTTGGTTTCGGATCTCGACTCAGGTTCCCGAAACGCAGATCGCCAGCTTCTTGGCGTCTGTACTCAACACGTTCGCGGAGGAATTCCGTGACGAGGCAACCACGCTGGCATCGCTGCCCGTGTTTAAAAGCCTTTTAAGTGGCAGTCACAGTGGCGGCGCGGAACTTTCCGAAGGTCCGTTGGCGATTCTGCTGCTGTTTGCTCTTCGTCGGCATCTGAGTGAGCAAGGCCCCTCAGCTTCGCTCTCGTTTGCACCCATAGAAATTGTGGACGATGACAATACTCTCCTGACGGACAGTTTCGATGAGCTCGCAGAGCTTTACGGAACGTCCAAGGAGTTTTCGGACATGCGTCAGAGCTGTCCCACTGCTGACTTCAGAAAATACGCCATCGCACTGGGCGCAATTGAGGCACCGATTGATTTGACGGTAATTGAGTCAAACACAAAGGCCGCCTTTTTCTGAGTCTTTCCTCGACCTCGGTTCTCTGAACCACAACTCACCGCCGGCCTCCGGCGGTACACCCTCTTCTCATAATTGCTAAGGAGATAACACATGGAATTCATCCATGGAACCACCCTTGTCCATCTGAAAATGCGGTGCTGGAGCGGTGAGAAAAAAGCCTCACGCGACAGTGATATTCGATTGGGCATAGACGGCAAGTTGCCACCACAGAAACTGCTGGATTTGGGGCGAAAGAAGATCTTTCCTCCCAAAGCTCTCGATCCGTTGCTCAGTAAGCGCAAATCGGCAGAAAGGGCATGTCTGGCTGAAGGCACACGTTTCATGGGCGGATTCGCTGTACGCGATGAAGCAATTGATGACGTAGTTGCCAAACTCGAAACCGTGAAAGCCGGCTTTGAATCCGCGTTGCAGCAATTTCTCAATGATTTTGACCGCAACAAGGAAGACTGGATCGCGGAGAACGAAGAGTACGCTCACATCATGCGGGATCAGGTTCCTGACCGTGAAACCGTGGCGAGCGCGTTCAAGTTCGAATTTAAGCTCTACAAAATACAGCCCCTGGAAGGCTTCGAACCGGATGAGGCAGAAATTGCCGATCAAATCCTGCACGAAGTTGGACTGAGCTGCCGTGAGATGTCTGATCGTCTGCTGGAGCGGAAAAACGCCATTGGCGGAAAGACACTTTGCAAACAACTCGACCCATTGGTGACCAAGCTGGACACCCTGAGTTTCGGCAACGGCCGGATTCTTAGGGTTCTTGGCGAATTCCGCGCGCTGCGTAGCTCCATCCCAGCGGAACGAATCGACCAGGATCATCCTGTGTTCGGCAGGGTACTGACGTTCCTCACGATGTGTTCTGACGATAAAAAGTTGGAGCGGATCGTGTCTGGAGAATTCTCGGTGACAAAACTGATCGCCGGGCTCCAGAGCGGAAACGCACAGCCCCAGGTTTCACCTTCCTCAACCTATCCAACCACTGCATCAGCAATGGGCGCCTACTTCTAGGAGCGGAACTATGAACCTAAGACAATCCGCTCTCGAGCGGGCATTACCAATCGTGGCAGCTGCCTATGGTGAGCAATTTGGTGTGCGCGTCGTGCTTTCGGGCTCAGACGCCATGACAGATGGCAAAACCATTGTGCTGCCTATGCTAGACAACATGAGTGAGATGAAAGAGGTGCTGTTTGGCTATCTCTCTCACGAAGCAGCTCATATTCGCGAGTCCAGTTTCGACACCTTAAAAAAGTGCCGGTCTGAAATCGAAAAGAGTATGACCAACTTGATTGAGGACATCCGGATTGAGCGTGCTATCCAGCACGCCTTTCCCGGGACTCAGTTCACGCTGGAAGCCATGGAGAACTACATCCATGAGCGAGGCTGGACACCCGTACCGACCACGGCAGAAAGCGAGGCATCACAATTGTTTCGTTACCTCTACCACCGGTTGTATGGGGAGTTTCTGGATCGGCAGGTCTACCAACCGCTGATTCCAGAGTCTTTGAAGGTCTTGGAGCAGACGTTTCCCAGAGGCTTCTTCGTTCGTTTGGACGGGCTGCTGGCGAAATACATGATGTCCATGACAACCAGTGATGACGCTCTCAAGGTGGCCCGGGCCATTTTGAAAGCGTTAAAGGATGCCGAAAAAGAGGAAGAGCAGGAGCGAAAGTCCGGCCCGGATAGTGATTCGTCACAGCCGCCTGATCCGTCACCCGACGGCCAGGGGGATTCTTCGGACCCGAACTCCAACTCAGACAGTTCCTCATCTGAGAATGGCGACAATCAGGGGAATTCCTCTCCTGAAGCCGTTGACCAGACAGAAGGTCCGTCGGATGCGTCCGGTGAGCAATCAATGTCTGATCAGGACTCAGCTGGTGACCAGGCAGAATCGGACTCGTCTTCGGGCGATTCCAGCGACGCCGGCGCAGGAGGCACCTATGAACGGGTTATGTCGGAGCAGCATATGCCGACCAATCCCGGTCAACAGCTAAAAGAAGACTTGTGCTCACAGGCCCGTGAAGACCAGTCCGGTAAATCTTTCGAGATTGATACCGGTGTGGGCCAGGACATGAGGAACGGTAACGGTGATACGAGTGAATTGCAGGCGGGCATTTTGACGTCTTCAAGCATTCGCAGCCGATTGCTGGGACTTCTACAGGCAGAAACCCGACAGCGCCAGTGGTTGCATGACCGCGGGCGCCGCGTTGATGGCCGTCGTCTAAGCCGTTTGGCTGCTGGCGACACTCGGGTGTTCATCCAGCGAGATGAACACAAGCGGCCTGAAACCTCGGTTCATGTGCTGCTCGATACGAGTGGTTCCATGAGCCAAAGACAGGAGATTGCCAATCAGGCCACTGTGTCGTTGGCGCTGGCTATTTCCACCATCCCGAAATGTGACATCGCGGTGTCGATGTTTCCGGGTTGTGGGGGGAGTGTCAGTCCGATGATCCATCGTGGACAGCCGGTGAGACCCAATCTTGGGCGCTTCCTGGTCAGTTCCGGCGGTGGCACACCTCTGGCTGAAGCAATGCTCTACGCGGCACGGGAACTAAGTGCCAGTCATAAACCACGTCAGGTCCTGATTGTGATTACCGACGGTTCTCCGAACAACGGTCACGCAGTCAACTACCTGCTGGATCTAATGAAACACCAGATCGACACCTATGCCATTGGTATAGGTTCAAACGCTGTGAAGTCGTATTTCGAGAATTGGACCGTCATCAACGATGTGAGGGAGCTGCAATCAGCTTTGTTTCGCATCGCCGGCAATGTCCTCGATCTCGATCCCTGACTCCACAATCTTCCAACAGCCCACGCGGGAACACATCTTCCCGTTGGGTTGGTGTGTTCTTCGCAAGGAGGACACATGGAAACCTCTCGGAAACCGGACTTCTGTGAGCCTGCGGGCCCACTACAGGAGATCCCCGAATCAGCCTTCGCAGATATTCGTGAACGGCTTCTAATCGAGTCAGTAAAAAGCGCCTTTGGCATCCGTCAGCACGGTGGTGTTCGCAAACCGTGCGATGAAGCCTGGGAGTGGATTCTGTCCCAAAACCGGGAAATGCCCTTCTCATTTGCAGCTTGCTGCAGGGAGTGGGGCGTGGATCCGGAAACAATGGTCGAGTGGCTGCGGTACTACCGCAAGAAGATGCTCGGCTAAGAAAAGACCTCAACCCTCTAAGGAACACACTCTGTCCCTTGGGGCTGGTGTGTTCCCTCAATACTCAAAAGGAAACGCACCATGTCTCAACAACCTCAACTCTCGATTGCGCACGGCCTGACCGCGCGGAACGGCAAGCCAATCCGACTCATGACGATCTATGAGCCCCGGAAAACCACCGAATTGTTTTTCCAACAGTTCGGGAATACCTGGGTGCAATACAAAAGAGTCGTTCTGACGCTTCACTGATGACTGAAAGGGCCCCGGCCCTTTCTTACTCACTGCTCGGCAGTGTCCCTTGAAAAGTTCACTGTCTGGAGAAGAACCATGGAAAAACGAAACTCAACTGCTCTGAAACGTCGCATGGAAGGACGTTGGCTCAGTGCTTTCCTTGCACTGGCGCCAGCCCTCGAAACTGCGGTCAATAAGCTTGGCAAAAACGTGCCTTGTCCCGTTGACGGTGGTACCGATGGCTTCCGGCTGTTTCGTGACGCCAACACCACTGGTGGCGGCGTAAAACAGGCTTGGCGAGTGATCCCCGAAGGCATCGACATGCTGATGTGGGTGAACGATTGGTCATTTACCAAGACCTACGACGAACTTGAAGCCTTTTTGGGCGGAAGGATCGTGGACGCCAAACCTATCAGGACGCCCAAGACTCAGATCCAGGACGATTCAAAGCTTCGGCTTTGGCTTAACCAGATCTGGGGGGATGCTCTGCCACTGAACGACCTGCGATCGTACCCGGCGAGAGCCTATTTCGAACGCAGAAGTCTACGCACAGCAGCGATGCTCGCCGATGACCTGCGGTTCCACCCGTCACTCAACTACGTTGGTGTCGACGGTCAAACGCTGGGCCAGTACGGCGCGATCCTCGGTCTGGTCCGCAACAATGCGGGTGAACCAGTCTCGATTCATCGGACGTTCATTACCAAAAGTGGCCTAAAGGTGGAGTTTTCCGACAGCAAGAACAAGTCGCGAAAACTCACACCGGCGGTCAACAAAGAAAGCCGCGGACGCCAGATTCGCGTGAACCCGGTGAAAGGAACCGTTATGGGTGTCGCAGAAGGACTGGAAACAGCTCTTGCGGTAACACTCATGACGCAGCTGCCAGTGTGGCCAACGCTTTCGACGACCATGATGCAATCGTTTCTGCCGCCCGAATGGGTAGAAAAGGTTCTGATTTTCGTCGACAAAGATCGTAACCAAGCGGGTGAAGTCGCTGCCAACACGCTGGCTGAGAAGCTCAGTCTTCTGGGCCTGGATGTTCAGCTGATTTTGCCATCAATTCCGATGCTTGAATCGGATTCAAAAGGTGTGGACTGGGCGGACCAGTTGAAGCGTGACCCTTCTGGTTTTAGCCAGATTGGAAACCTATTAAGGGACCGTCCACGACAGACAGCTTAAACCACAAACTGCCGACCTCGGAGAGCAAGCCAACACTCTCCGGGGTCTGGCTTGTTTTCTCTGAGCGAGGTCATGCCTGGAGAGAACACACGTATGGAATTGCTTTACCAGAAACTCAACAAACTACGGACGCAGGATCTGATCATTCAGAAAATGCGCTACCGGCGAAGCACCAGGTTGGTGGGCAGTCTGAAAACGATGGCCTACGCTGCCTCAGCTTTAATAGCCGGACATCTGTTCCAAACCTTTGCCGATGGACTGGAACTTACCAGTTTTGACGCAATCGCAATGGTACTAGTGATGTGGTTGCTCGCCATCATTCTTATGTTAGAAGTGGAAATGGCTCGCGATCTCGCTGGACATGAACTGATTCAGGATCTTTTGGTGCTGCGAAGCCAGCGGCTGAACTTGACTGTCAGTAAGCGTTCCGCTCCAATGAAACGAGGTAAACAGTGATGGGTAATGCCATGTCAGCTTTTCTCATGTTTGGAATCGTCCTTACCCTGGTAGGCACAGTCGGTACCGGCTTTGTGGTCTATCAGCGCCGCCTGCAGTGGCAAGAGATTTGTCGCCTGGCCGATCAACAAGATTGTCGAAAATCGAAATAGACCCTCAGAACCCGCTTCGGCGGATTCTTAGCATTTAGGTCTATGATGCTGTTCAGAGAAGTGAACAAGTAGCTGTAGAAAAACGACCTGATGCGGCGAGAATTATCCACAGCATCAATACTACCGTTCCTAACGTTCATGGCACCATGCCCTCTGGCGAACTGTCCTCCACGATCAGAAATTGAGTCTATGCTTGGCTTTGAAGATCCGTAGTCAGTCATCAAAAACGAATAATCGGCAAAACAGAAGAGGCCGAAGGATCTACACTGTAGGTAAAAAAGGCTCTGGAGTTCATTGCTTGAAACTGCCTTACATGAATGTAGACAAGAAAACAGCCACTTTGGATCCCGAAAAATGAGCACATTGCAAAAGGTCGCTTACGTAGAGGACGACCCAGACATCCGTGAGATTGCCTCCCTCGCCCTGGAAGACGTAGGTGGTTTTACACTGAAAACCTGTGAGTCCGGCGAAGTCGCACTGCGGGAGATACCGGCATTTGAGCCTCAACTGATTCTGCTGGATGTCATGATGCCCGGCATGGATGGCACGGAGACTCTGACCGCGCTCAGAAAACAGGGGGCCATAACGGAAGCCACCCTGGTCGTGTTCATGACAGCCAAAGTTCACCCGGAGGAATTGGAACGTTATAAAAAAATGGGCGTTGCAGAGGTGATTTCAAAACCCTTCGACCCGATGACTCTGGCGGATGATATACGAGCGATTTGGGAGCAGTTCGATGGTTGAGTCGTCCCCTGCCGGCCGTTCTCTCAACCAAATTGAAAAGCTGAAAGCGGCCTACGCCAAACGTCTGGAGTCCGAATTCAGGCGGCTTGAAAGTCTGTCTTCCCGTTTGGAAACGCATCCCTCTTGTGAAAACGCACTGAGTGAATTGCATTCGGCATTGCATAAGCTGGCGGGCGCTGCAGGCACCTTCGGTTTTCACTCGCTCGGCGAGAAAGCCCGCGAGCTTGAAACAATAGTCGCAAAAAACCTGCCGGAACCTTCCAAAGAAGCAGACCTTCCCGCCAAGTGGTTGTCTGAACTGATAGATGCGCGTGCGGCCGACAGCCATGGGCAGAGCGAAAAAGCGATTGAAGCCAGCCCTCAGGCCATTGCTTCAGGCTCTCCCTGCCTATGGCTGATAGAACGCGATCATCTGCTTGCCAGTTATACCCAGTCGCAGCTGACAAGTTTTGGCTTTCGTGTTTTTCATCTGGACGATGCCGGTGTTCTTAAAACAACCCACAACCCGGAACCCGACCTATTGCTGATCGATCACCATGCCGTTCAGTGCGAAGGCCACGAGCCGCAAGATGTTTGGCAAGCCCTGCTAGACGATTTTCAATGCCCGATATTTTTCACCGGTGCTGAGGAGAGTTTCAGTGCGAGGCTGGAAGCCTTGCGCGCAGGCGCGCAGGGTTACTTTGTCAAACCACTGGATATGGTCAGGCTTGCTGCACATATCTCCCAGGTTATTCGGACTGAGCACTCCGAACCCGGGCGGGTCCTCATCATAGAGGATGATCGGGAACTTGCGAGTCACTGTCAGTCCATTCTTGAAAACGCGGGCATGCAGGTGACGATACTCCAGCAAGCCGACCAGTTGTTTGAAACCGTCAGCGAGTTTGACCCCGAGCTAGTCCTGATGGATCTGTGGCTGCCCCATGTGACCGGTGCGGAACTTGCGGCACTGCTCTCGCAAACGGATCGTTGGGCACATTTACCCATCATCTACCTCTCGGCGGAGTCCAACTCGGAGCTGCGCAACCAGGCCCTCCTCAGGGGTGGGGACGCGTTTCTGGAAAAACCCGTCGACAGGGACCTTTTGGTCCGATTATGCGCAGCCAGAATCCAGCGCCTGCGCGAACTGGAACGAACCCGCAATCGGGATGGCCTGACCGGTTTGCTGAAGCATGCCAGCATCAAAGAAGCATTGCAGATGCAATGGCAGTTGGCTCAACGGCGTCCGCAAACATTCAGTGTCGCGATGCTGGATATCGACCATTTCAAGGCAATCAACGATACCTACGGTCACTCGGTGGGTGACACGGTGATCGCCGCCGTGGGCACGCTGCTTCGCCAGCATTTTCGAATAACTGACACACTGGGCCGCTATGGTGGCGAGGAGTTCACACTGGTGTTGCCAGATTGTGATGCCGATCAGGCCCGCAAACTGGTGAACCGTTTGCGGGAAGATTTCGCGGATATCAAATTTACAAGCGATGGCGCCCCCTTTACCTGCACACTCTCAGCAGGCGTGGCAGATAACCATCAGTTTCCGAAAGATACGGCCGAAGCATTGCTGGAAAAGGCTGATCAGGCACTTTACCGTGCCAAGCGCAACGGGCGAAACCGGGTGGTTCGCGCGTCAGACCAACAAGCGCAGGGCTCGTCTTGATCGAGGTAACCCATGAAAGCCCCTAAGACTCCGGATAATGAAACCGAGCGTCAGCAGGCGCTGGATGACAGTGGCCTGCTGGCCGAAGGATCGGAGGAACGCTTTGATCGCATCACCCGTCTGGCTTGCCATACCTTCTCTGTGCCCATCGCCCTGGTGTCTTTGATCGACCGGGATCGGCAATGGTTCAAATCCCGGCAGGGGCTCGACGCAACAGAAACACCCCGAGATATCTCTTTCTGCGGTCATGCGATTCATCACAGCGAGCCTCTGGTTGTTGAGGACACGCTTGAGGACGAGCGCTTCTTCGATAATCCGCTGGTGACCAGCGCCCCTGACATCCGTTTCTATGCCGGTGCCCCCCTGCATACCGAAACCGGGCATCGCCTGGGTACCCTTTGCCTGATCGACCGCCAACCGCGATCGTTTGACGACACTCAGATTGGTCTACTCCGGGAACTGGCGGGCATGGTGGAGGATCTGATCCGGGCGGATGCCCGACAGCGCAGACAGAGCACGGAAATGGAGGAGAAGCTACAGGCAAGCCATGATGAAATGGCTGCACTACTGAACAATATGCCCGGTGTGACCTACCGCTGCCTGCCGGATGACCAATGGACCATGCTCTATATGAGCAGGCAAGTGGATAACGTCAGTGGCTACACAGCAGACGATCTGATCGGGAATAAACGCATCAGTTACGCCGAACTGATTCACAGCGACGATGCGGCAAAGTGTGACGAGGCCGTCGCAAAGGCGATGACGAATAATACGGAGTGGCACATCGAATACCGGATTTGCCACCGCACCAAGGGATGGCGCTGGGTGGAAGAGCGCGGCCGATGCATACGGGACGATCCACAGTATCCGGCTGTGCTTGAAGGGTTTATTGTGGATATCACCCGCGAGCACGATGCGCTGCAGCAACTGGAGCACAATCAAAGGGCATTGATGCTGCTGAATGATATTGCCTTCTCCACTCACCGCTCACTGGATGACAAGATTGGCCACGCCCTGCAGGAGGGCAGACGCTACCTTGGCTCAGATCTGGCGATTCTCAGCCAGATCGAGAGAGACACTTACACCGTTGCCTGGGTAGACGCCAGTGACGGTATTCCGGTGGCCGCCGGTCAACAGTTCCCACTGGGCGACACCTGGTGCGACGTGTTGGTGTCCAGTGCCAATGAGGGGCCGACCCGCGAGTACTTTATACCGGACACGGATCGGCCTGAGTATCACGCTCACCCTTGTTACAAAGCCAACCCGCTGGGTAGCTATGCAGGCATTGTTGTGGAGGTGGACGGCCACCCCTGGGGAACCCTGAACTTTTCTTCTGTCCGTGCCAGGCAGGAGGACTATGACGAAAGCGAAAAGCTGTTTCTCCGGTTGCTGGCCAACTGGTTGTCCGAGATGTTGACCAACAGCCTCGGTCATGACCGTCTGACCAAGCTGATGGCACAGTTGCCGGGCACCGTGTACCAGTTTCGCCGTTTCCCCGATGGAACAATGGTCTTCCCCTTCAGCTCACCCCAGGTCGAGAATCTATATGGAATAACCCCGGAGCAGGCCGCGGAGGATGCGGCGCCGGCTTTTGAGCGCATCCATCCGGATGATCTGGCCGCCGTGAGCGCATCGATCGAACACTCAGCCTGGACCCTGGAGAACTGGGCGATGAATTATCGCGTGGCGCACCCACGCAATGGATATCGCTGGGTCTCGGGTCACGCCAAACCGGAACGCTTACTGGATGGCAGCATCCAGTGGCATGGGTATATTCAGGATATCCACGAACAGCAACAGGCACGCCTTGCGCTGGAACAGAGTGAAGCGCGCCTGCGCGGCCTGTTTGAGTTTTCTCCCATTGGCATCGCGCTGAATGACTTTGAGACTGGCCGCTTTATGGACCTCAACCACGCACTGGTTGCCCCTAGCGGCTATACGGCAGAAGAGTTTGTCGAGCTCAGTTACTGGGATGTCACGCCCAAAGAGTACCTGCCCGAAGAAGAGAAAGCTCTCGCGGACCTCAGCAAAACCGGGCGTTATGGTCCTTTTGAGAAAGAGTACATACGAAAAGACGGCAGCCGTTACCCCGTGCGCTTGCAGGGCATGTTAAGTGAGGAAATGGATGGCCGGAAAGTCATTTGGTCGCTTGTTGAGGACATCAGTGAGCGCAAGAAGCTCGAAAGAATGAAAGACCAGCTTATCTCGATCGTCAGTCATGAACTGCGCACACCGCTGACATCCATCAAGGGCAGTCTCGGCCTGTTGGCCGGCGGCGCGGCCGGTGAACTGCCGGATAAGGCACAAAAACTGCTGAAAACTGCCGAGCGCAATACCAGCCGCCTGATGCTTCTGATCAACGACCTGCTGGATATGGAAAAACTGGTGGCGGGCAAGATGCACATGGAGCCGCAGCAGCAAGCATTGGCGCCCATTCTGGATGAGGCGATTGAGTCTGTTCGGGAATACCGGGGGGGCGCCCACAGTGTCAGCATTGACACCCCCCAGGCGTGGCCGGCGATCACGGTCAATGTCGACAGCCCGCGGCTTGTTCAAGCGCTGACGAACCTGCTGTCGAATGCTATAAAGTTTTCCCCGGAAAATCACCCTGTGGAAGTCTCGGTCATCGAGCACGACGAGACCACTGAAATCCGCATCCGGGATCATGGTCCCGGGGTGTCGCCGGAGTTTCAGGAACGACTGTTTGAGCGGTTCAGCCAGGCCGACGCCACCGACAGCCGCAAGCTCCCCGGCACCGGGCTGGGTCTGGCCATTACCCGTAAACTCTGCCAGCAGCTCGGGGGCCAGGTTGGCTATCGCGATGCCGACGGCGGCGGTGCCGAATTCTACATTCAGTTACCGGTGATTGAATCATGACCTTTGCAACTAAAGCCATCGCCACATTCGGTCTGGCTCTGCTCGCGGTTTTGGGCAATATAATCAACCTACCCCTGTTCTTTGGTGTGCATTTCATTTTCGGCTCTGTCGCCGTGATGTTGGCCATAAGGTTGGTGGGTTTTTGGCCTGCCGTCTGGGTGGCGCTGGCCGGTAGTGCCTACACCTGGGTACTTTGGGGCCATCCCTACGCCATCCCTGTCTTTACGCTGGAGGCGGTTGTTGTCGGCCTTTTGTACCGGCGCGGCCTGAACAATCTGGTACTGGCCGATCTGGCTTTCTGGCTCGTGGCCGGCACCACCCTGGTTCCAGCGTTATATATGGGCTTGGTGGGCATAGATACTACGCCCGCCACCATGATTGCCCTCAAGCAGTCGCTGAATGGTCTGTTCAACGCCCTTATTGCAGGGCTGTTGGTCAAGGTACTAGTGTGGCGGTTTCAGAACGGGACCGTTCGCTGGCTGCCACCCTATATCCGGCTAAACGAATTGCTTTTCCATGTCCTTCTGACTCTGGCGCTAATCATCGGAACCACCCCTGTGATCATCGGCAGCCATGAGGACGAAACGGAACTGGAAAAGGGCTTGGCCACTGTCATGGCTCGCGCCTTAACCACCACAGCGGATCGCCTGCGGCAGAACCCCGATGTCTCCGAGGTTCTTGAATCCGAGCTGCGTCGCTTTGAATACACCGATGCCATTGACGGCATAGCGCTGCTCAACGCTGAGGGAAAGGTTATTGCCGACGCCGGAGAATTCACCTTGCCGTCATCAGGAATGAGCCGACAGTTCACCGGCCTGGAGAATCTGGACATCTGGCTGCCGGATTCCGATGAAAGCCTGGTGAATCGCTGGCAGCAGGGACACTACCAATACCACCGGCCGATCGACGACCTGGCGGTCGGCGCCAAATTGATAGCGGATAAGTCGGCCGGGCCGCTGATTCAGACCCTGGAACGTAAACACAATGAGAGCTTCGCTTTTTTGGCGGTGATGGCCCTGCTGAGCATTGTGGTCAGCTTTTTACTCAGTCGTCTTCTGACACGTCCGTTGGTGAAACTCGACAAAGCCAGCAAGCACCTGCCTGAGAAAATTCGCGGCAACAATCCACCAGAGTTGCCCGATAGCCGAATTCGTGAGTATGGCATGTTGTCGGCTTCACTCCGTACCATGGGCACTGCGCTGGCCAGGACTTTTTCCGAACTGGACGACGCACGGACCACTTTGGAACAGCAAGTTCAGGCCCGCACCCGGGAGCTGGCCAGCACCTCCGCCATGCTGAGCAATGTTCTGGAAGCGTCAACCGAGTTTGCCATTATCGCCACCGATACCGAGGGGACCATCACCCTGTTCAATACCGGTGCTGAAAATCTGCTCGGATACGACTCAAGTGAAGTAATTGGCGTGCAAAGCCCTGCACTGTTTCATCTTTCATCTGAGATTGAGGAACGGTCCCGGGAGCTTTCTGAGACATTCAGCGAAGCCGTCTCAGGCTTTGATGTCTTCGTGAAAAACGCTATGCGTCAGGGCGCCGAGACGCGGGAGTGGACCTACCTGAGTAAACAGGGTGACTCAATTCCTGTGACGCTGACCGTCACCCCCATCCTGGATGATGCCGATAAGCTGACCGGCTTTCTAGGCGTTGCCGAGGACATCACCGAGCGCAAGCGCATTGAGCAAATGAAAAGCGAATTCATTTCCACCGTCAGCCACGAACTGCGCACGCCGCTGACCTCCGTTAGCGGTGCCCTGGGGCTTGCTCTGAGCGGTAAGCTGGGGGATATACCCGAAAAGGCCACAAAGCTGTTAGAGACCGCCCACCGAAACAGTGAGCGATTGGCATACCTGATCAACGATTTGCTGGATATCGAAAGGATCGCGGCGGGAAAAGTGAATCTGGACATGCAGGTTCAACCGCTTCAACCCATACTTGAGCAGGCCGTGGAGGAAAACAGGACCTACGGTGCCGAGCGCCATATCAAACTGGCGCTGGACAGCGAGATATCCCGGCAAAACGTCAAGGTTGATAAGCAGCGGCTGAAGCAGGTGCTGGCCAACCTGCTGTCCAATGCCATCAAGTTTTCTCCCGACGGCGGTACAGTCACTGTCGAGGCATCCAGTACGAATACCGATATCACCGTTCGCGTGACCGACCATGGCTCTGGTATTCCAGAGGATTTTCACCACAAGATATTTCAGCGATTTGCTCAGGCCGACAGCTCAGACACGCGTCAAAAAGGGGGCACGGGGCTCGGTCTGGCCATTACCCAGGAGCTGCTTACCCGCATGGGGGGCACGATTGACTTCGAGACAACCGCCGGCGAAGGAACGCGCTTTTTCTTCTCTCTGCCGTTGATAACACCGGCTGAAAAAGCACCCTCTGCCCGTTCTCCAAAAAACACGGATGGCTCATCCAATGAGTCACCCAGAATACTGGTCGTGGAGGATGATCCAGATGTCGCCGAACTTCTAAGACTTTTGCTGAAAGGGGCAGGGTATCAGGTCGATGTTTGCCTCACTGGCACAGGGGCTCTGGAATCCGTGAAGACGGGGGGCTACGACCTGATAAGCCTCGACCTGATGCTACCGGATGTAAGCGGGCTGGACATTATACGACGGCTGAAAAAACAGGCGGACACCGCCAACATTCCCATTGTGGTAGTGTCCGCCATAGCGCGCCAGGGTCAGCTAGAACTTAATGGCGAGGCTGACAATATTGCGTGGCTGGCAAAACCGATTCAGCATCAGAGACTGATTGATTTGGTGCAGCATGAGTTATCAGAGGGCTATCGCCCGAAAATCTTGCACATCGAGGATGATGCGGATTTGCACGATGTCATTTCGGCTATGGTCCGTGATCATTTGAATCTGGAATGGGCAGGAACGATGGCCGATGCCAAAAGACTACTGAAGCAACAGGCCTATGATGCCGTTTTGCTTGATATCGGTCTGCCCGACGGCTCAGGGTGGGACCTGATTCCGGACATTGAGAACAAGCAACCCAATGCGGCCATTGTCATCTTGTCCGGTGAGGACATCAGCAAAGAAGAACACTCCGCTGTGGAAGGTGTGCTGCTGAAAAACCGGCTTACATCCGAACAACTCATCAACGTGATCCGGGAACGTATTCAAAGCAACCAGCCACCCGCCTCCAGGTCTTCGGGCAGCATGGGGCGGGCACTCAAAAATCCCTGATACTGATGGCAACCGATTTCCCCCAGGAAGACCAACTCTTCCCTGTTTTCCACACCCTCGGCAATGACCGTCATGTTCATGCTGTGACCCAAATGCACCATTGTGCGCAACAAACGTGCATCCGCGGTTTGCGACCAATGTTCGATAAAGCTGCGATCAATTTTCAACTTATCAGCGTTGATGCGATGGAGATAACTCAAAGAACTGTAACCGGTGCCGAAATCATCCAGCGCCAAGCGGACACCAAGCGACTTGAGTGACTCAAGTACCTGGCTGGCTTTTTGCCAGTCAGCCAACAGCAGGCTCTCGGTAATTTCCAGAACGACTTTTTCTGGCACCAGCTTATGGGCGTAAATCAACGAAGTCAGATTGTCTATAAATGAGGGTTTCTGAATATCTCTCGCGGAGAGGTTCAGCGACATAAACCAATCCGGGTTGATATTGTGCCAATGGGCGAGTTGAGGCACCACACAGCTGATTATCTGCTCCGTTAACCGGGAAATCAGCCCCCGCTCTTCCATCAATGGAATAAACTCCCCCGGCCCCAGCAGGCCATGCTCCGGATGCTGCCAACGGGCCAGAGCCTCGAACCCGACAATGCACTCCCCTTCCACTGAGAATATTGGCTGGTAAACCGCAACAAACTCTTGATTATCCAGGCCCTGCCTGATCGATTGTTCCAGGGTAAAGCGGTATCTCTGCTCAGCCTGGAGCTCTTCATCAAAGTAGACCAGTTCAGCACCCTGGGCCGCTTTCGCTTTAAACAAAGCCATGTCCGCGCGATCTATAAGCTCATCTGCACTCGTAATGTCTTCCGTGCAGATCGCAACACCGACATCTACCGATAATAGGGCAGCCCCCTGTTCGGAAACCATATTCGTTTGATTGACAGCCTCAATCAGTTTCCTCACGTACTCATCAAGCGCCTCTTGGGAAGAATGACCCTTGCTTAGAATCAGAAATTCATCACCGGCCTCACGGCTCAACATGCCGGTTTCTCCCAGGTGTTGACTCAGCCTCCATGCAACACGTTGCAGGATCTCATCACCAAAGTACTGGCCATGGAGATTATTGATGGTGTGAAAACCCTGAAGATCCATTTTTATCAATGCCAGAACATCTCGAACCTGTTGCGGCAATATTCCGTTGAGGGCACGCCGGACTTCCGCCAGTTTAGGCAGTGCAGTTAGTGGGTCTTGGATCATGTCCGCCTCGGGCCCAGTCAAGGTACGATTCAGGCTCCGCAACTGGCGACCTTTTACGACCCGTGACTTTACCATCATCAACAGCCGCCAGGGCTCTATCGGTTTGGTGATGAACTCGTCATTTGCCAGGCGGGCACAGGCCAACTGCGTTTCCGTATCAGCAACCGCCGACATAAACAAAAGAGGTATGGTAGAGAACTCTTCGTGCTGGCGAATAATACGACCCAGTTCAATGCCATTGCAGACAGGCATGCTGACATCAATCAACACCAGTTCAGGTTGAAACTGATCCAGAAGAGAGAGGGCATTTTGCGCGTTATCCGCCGTTCTGACTGAATAACCAGCACCACCGAGAATGGAATCATACAAGTCCAACAGGTCCTGATCATCGTCGACAATCATGACCCGGTATGGCTCGGCAGGTGCCAGACTCAGTTCAGCGTGCAGTAGGGCTATCAGCCTAGGAATATCCAATGGTTTGTGAAGAAAATGATTGCCTCCTGCCCTGACCGATGCAAGGCGAAGGTCGAAAGAATCATGTTCAGAAATGAAAGTGACTGGAAGGGGGGCGCCATCATTATGTCGCCAGTAAGCCACCTGCCTGGCGCCTGCATAACGATCGCCGAAAAAATCCATGTCGACGATCACGGCAAGCGGATCATAGTCGGCAATCGCCTGTTCCAGTTGGGCGATATCCTTCTCGACGTGTGCAATATAACCGTAAGAGTCGAGGGTCTCCGAGAGTTTGAGCGCGAAATCTTTATCGTCGTCCACAATCAGGACACGGACGTCACCTACAGACTGGCTTTTCGTTACTGCAGCATTTTGGGCGTAATTATGGCCCACCTCATTCGATTCATCTTTTAAGATCTGTCTTAATGCCCGCAACAATGCACTGAACGGTTCGGATGCTGCCGATGCTCGTTCCTGCCGTGAAAACTGTTCCGTTTGCTCCAATGCCTGCTCAAGCTCTCTCGCCACCTGCGACAATTCCCTGAATCCATAGGCCTTGCCCGAACCGGCCAGACGATGCGCCATTGACTGGATGTTCGACAGATTGCTTTGGTCATCAGCCGCGGCCGTCCAAAGTGCCTCCAGTTTTTGTGCGTACCGACCCAGGCGATCGATGTACTGAGCTCGCAGATTGGCCATTTTACGAGAACTGGTTGGGCACATAATGTTCCTTATTATGGAGGTAAGCCGAGTTGTTACGAATTAACCTGAATGCCAGTCTGGCAGGCTGCTGCAAATCAGGCGCACATACCCCGATTCCCCTTTGTGTATAGGTTAATGTGGACCCTGGCGTAAAGGCCACTGCTGCGCAATATAAAGCATTTACCGTCATGAAGGTCTACCTATACACGTACAATATCTGCTATCAGCTAAGGCACACGGTCGCTTATCTATACACAAATCAGAATGCGGATGGGCTTTGGGGCGAGAAATATTTCGCCACCTCGCTTTCGGTTGGCGCCCTGAATCTCTTTTCTTCAATTAATGTGCTGCTTGATCCAGAGAAAGCGGTGCATGCTAGTCAGTTGGTCGACGTGTCCTCGGGCATCAGCCTGTCTGGTGCTGTGATCGATGTAAAGGGCACGATGGACGACGCGGTCTCGATCAAGTCCGATGGCAGCTTCACGGTGTCGAATCTCATGGGTTCTCTCCCGGACCTCTAGACACTCCTGTCCTGTGTACTGACTTTCCGCCAAGGAAAGTGTTGGTCTATCCGCCTGAACGTTCGCTTTGCGACCACTCATGCCAGGCCAGCGTGAAAGAACAGTGGCTCAGCGTTTAAATGCTAAGCCACATTTTTGCATCTGATGATTAACACTCTATTCATAGTACTAGGCTCCGGAAAGCTTTCCACTCATTCGGAGCCCATCTCTCATGTTCATGCCTAAAAGAACAAAGTTAACAGCGCCAACAATTAATTCCAAAGTTTGAACTGCGTAGAACCAAGCGCCGAAATCTCCACTTGAAGCTCGACTCGCCAAAAATATGGCCGAAGGTACAAGCACAATCAATCCATTGACAGCGATGATCGGCATTCTCTTTTTCTTGTTATCGACTAAGCGTCCTCCGCGCTTTGCTGCAAGCCTGAAGCCCGATGCACCCGTAATTATTAGTGCTGGGATCAAGACTAGCATGCCCCAAAGGATGGCTTGCTTGATCGTCCAGATCGTTTCGAAATCTCCGAAAATCTCAACAAGGACAGTGGCAATCCAAAAAGTTGCGATAGTTAGCATTGCTACAGCACCTGCAGCACCGTGGAGGTTCTTCATAGCTTCCACTCCTGATCATTTTGTCCAACTTCTTCTGCGCATCTCTCCTCAAGACACCGAATTATTGAGAGCGATGTCTTCAGGTCCTTAATCGTAATACCGTCCGTTAAAGCTTTGGCCCACCGTATTTGACGCTGGTCGGCGAGTCGGTATGTCTCAGCACCTTTATGTGTCAAGCCGACTAACTTCGCTCTCTTGTGGTCGGGGTTTTCCGAATACATTAAAAGGTCAGAATCGACTAAATCATTCACCACTCTTTGTACTGATTGTCGAGCCAACCCCATCCTGCGGGCGATTTGGGCAACCGTCAGGTCACGCTCTTCCAACACTATCGCCCCAAGTACCTGCCAACGAGCACTGGTCAACCCCAAGTCGCGCACCAAGTTGTCGCCGGAATTTAGTAGTGCTCCGTTAAACCGAAATACTTCAAGAATGAGGTCTGTGGCGGCTTCGCTGAGCTCGGAATGTTTGTCCATGAGTTCAAGTCCAATTCAATTTGTTTTCGTAAAGATAGAAGTATTGCACCATATTGACAGCATGCTGCCAATATGAGAGGAAGTTTTAGTGTTAGCGCAACCTCCCTATGTTCTCAACAGCCCCTGTGTTGCTTTGGACTCCGTCCCCATCGATAAAAAGGGCAGAAAACCAACATGTTACTGAGGAAATGTCGATGAAAAAGGTTTTTTTCAGTCTCGCAATCGTGAGTCTCTTTTTCGGCTGCAGCCAAAATTCAGGAGGCCCAGCGGAAGGGGAATCGAGTGCACATCGTTGGGTACAAACCACCACGCTAGTGGAGGCCTCTGATTCATTTTTCAGTTTGACGGGAACAGTAAAAGCCCGCCACGAAGTGGAGCTAGCATTTCAGGTTGGCGGCAAAATCGATCGACGATTGGTCGATGCAGGCCAGTCAATCAGGAAAGGTGATGTTCTTTTCACGCTTGACCTTCGAGACCTCCGTCAATCCGTGGTTACTTCCCGGGCAAGGTTGAAGGCAGCAGAAGCAACCTTAGAGCTTGCTGAAAACGAATTTTCACAAGACAGTCAGCTGATTGAACAAGGCTATAAAAGTCGTCGGGAATATCAACGGACATTGCTGGCTCTAAAAGAGGCAGAGAACCAGCGCGATGCTGCCGAGGCTGAACTGAGCCAGGCTCTGAATGCCCTGGACTACGGTGTGCTCAAGTCTGACAGCGACGGCTTCATTCTGGATGCCTTCGGGGAACCGGGAGAAGTTGTAAGCGCTGGCCACCCTGTTGCGAAATTTGCCAAGGATGCGCAGCCCGAAGTTGAAGTTGATTTTCCCTCTGACCGATATCCGCCAGAGTCTGGTGAGCTTATCGTCGATGGTGTTGCGATTGCGTTGAAGCGAAGAGAAGTTGCGGGAGCTGCGGATCCTCTTAGTCGTACTTGGAAGACACGATATGCGATTGACCAAAAGTACCCCGGCCTCAGGTATGGTCAACTTGTTAAAACAAAATTTCGTGACAGTCAGCCCGACATACCTCTCTACAAAACCAAAATTTCATCCATTGATGAGAGAGGCGAAACTCCCCTAATTTGGACCATTGATAATGGAGAAGCGCTGTCAACCAGCATTTCCATTCACAAAATAGAAACGGAGTATGCTTGGGTCTCTAGTCCAGAGCTAAGAGACGGCCTAGCGGTTATTTCTCTGGGAACACACCTTCTCAAGCCTGGAATGGCAGTCCGCCCCCTCAGCGAGAGGGAAATCTGATGTCTTTCCCTAACCTCTCCAAAATAGCCGTTCGAGAGCGCTCGGTTACCTTGTTTCTGATCATTATATCTCTTGTCGCGGGCCTATATGCTTTTAATTCCCTTGGACGCGCTGAAGATCCTGACTTCACTGTTCGGGTCATGGTGGTTTCGGTCTTATGGCCAGGAGCAACTGCTGAAGAACTCCAGGATAGTGTTGTAGACCGCTTAGAAAAGCGAATACAGGAAGTTAAAGACCTCTATAGAATCGAGACGACAGTCCGGCAAGGTCGAGCCGACCTTCAAATCGAGTTTCAAGACTTTACCGAGGCCGAAAACGTTCCCGACCGCTTCTATCAAGTAAGGCGCCGAATGCAGGATGAAGCTGGCTCACTGCCGGAAGGCGTAATCGGCCCCATCGTAAACGAGGACTTTGGCGATGTTTATTTCACTCTCGCAGCACTGACTGCCTCAGGGATGCCGTTAAGAGAACTCGTCAGAGATGCTGAAGAGATCAGAGATCGGGTACAGCGCGTCCCAGGGGTCAAAAAGGCGGAAATTCTTGGAGAGCGTCCGGAAAGAGTTTTCGTTGATTTTGACATGAGCAAGCTACAAGGGCTCGGATTATCCCTGCCTGACGTAGTCGAGGCGATTAATGCCTTCAACCGGCTTTTACCCTCAGGTCACATTGTTACGAATGGACCCAAAGTATATCTCCGATTGAATAGTGACCTCTCAAATCTCCAGGCAATGCGAGAGGTACCAATCAAAATTGGAAATCAACTCGTTCAGCTTGATGACATCGCCAACGTCTCTAGAGGATATGAGGATCCCCCAAGCTACCTCGTTCGCTCTTTTGGGGAGGATGCGCTGCTTATCGGGGTTGTTATGCAAGGTGGCGAGAATGGATTGGAATTCGGTAAACGTTTGAGGGAATTCTGGGAAAGAGAAAGGGCTAACTTGCCTCTTGGTATGGAGCTTGATGTGCTGACGAACCAAGAAGAAGCGATTTCGGATGCTGTCAATCTCTTCCAAGTCAAGTTCCTTATTGCCGTCCTTGTGGTGATGGCAGTAACTATGTTTGCCGTCGGGCTTCGAGCGGGTGTTGTTGTAGGGATCGCTATTCCGATAACTCTTGGACTCTCCTTTGTTGTCATGCTGACGCTGGGTATCAACCTCGACAGAATCACACTTGGAGCACTGATCATTGCCCTGGGTCTTCTGGTCGATGACGCGATCATTGCTATAGAGATGATGATCGTTAAATTAGAGGAAGGTTGGGATAAGGTGCGAGCCGCTGCTCATGCTTGGAACGTGACGGCAGCTCCAATGCTTTTCGGTACTCTGGTTACAGTTGCTGGCTTTGTTCCGATAGGATTTGCTCAGTCAGGTGTCGGAGAGTATGCGGGTAACATTTTTTGGGTGCTAGCAATAGCACTTCTACTCTCTTGGCTGGTTGCGGTTTCTTTCACGCCCTATCTCGGCGTAAAGTTTCTTCCAGATAGCATGCCAAAGACTCACAATAACGAAACTGATGCTTATTCCTCCCGACCCTATCGAGTTCTTAGAAAGGTCATAACTGGCTCTCTGGCCCACCGAAAATCGGTGGTACTCACGACTTTTTTCCTGCTTATCGTCTCAGTTATTGGGTTGATAGGTCCGGTTCAAAAACAGTTTTTCCCAAGATCTGATCGCCCTGAGGTGCTAGTTAGCATTTATCACCCTCAGGGGACCTCTATTGATGTAACAAACCAAACAGCCAAAAAGGTTGAAGATCTGGTGGAAGGTGCAAGTGGCATCAGATCGATGTCCACTTTCGTTGGCGCTGGCGCCCCTAGGTTCTTTATCTCAGCCAATCCCGAGCAGCCAAGCAGCGCATTTGCGAAGTTAGTTATGGTTGCGGAGGATGTGAAGGCCCGAGACAGCTTAATTGCCCTGCTTCGCAGCAGCGTTGCCGATGGTCTCTTTCCTGAAGCGAGGATAAGGGTTGAGACACTTCTCTACGGCCCGCCCGTTGATTGGCCAGTCAGTATCCGAGTCCTTGGCCCCGAAGCTAATGAGTTGCGCGCACTTGCGAGAAGAGTTCGGGACGTTATTTCTGACCATCCCAATACCGAAAACAGCCATCTTGACTGGGATGAGCGGACTCCCGCTCTGAACCTGGTCTTCGACACCGACCAACTCCGACTGTTTGGATTGACGCCAGAAGACGTTTCTTATCAGCTTCAGTTCCAACTATCTGGATTGACATTAACAACGTTGCGAGACGGTATCCGTTTGGTCCCAGCAATAGGTCGAGCTCAAGCTGAGGATGCTGAGCAAATCCAGGATCTGGAGATTGTGAGCAAAGATGGGCGTCGAATTTCTTTTAACCAGATCGGCGAAGTCGATGTCGTCTATGAGGAACCGGTCATAAGGCGATATAACAGAGAGTTGTTCATTTCCGTCAACGCCGATGTCCGTGGAGCACAAGCGAAAGATGTCACTGCCGACGTTTGGGCGAATTTGTCGGATCTCCGCGAGCGGCTTCCTGCAGGTTATTCTCTCCAAATTGGCGGTGCCGTTGAGCAATCTGCAAAAGGCGAGGAATCGATTCAGGTTCTGCAACCTCTAATGATTGTCTTGATGCTGATATTCGTGATGCTGCAGATGCGTTCTTTCAGAGGAACATTCGTTGTATTACTCACCGCACCGTTAGGTTTGATTGGCGCTGTAGCTGCGATGTTGATGTTTAGCCAACCATTTGGGTTCGTGGCCACGCTTGGGATTATAGGTCTTGCCGGCATTCTAATGCGCAACACGCTAATTCTGACCCAGCAGGTCTCTGACAATGTCAGCTCTGGCATGCAGATTCGAAACGCTGTCATTGAGGCTGGGGTTCAAAGGTCCCGGCCAGTCGTTCTGACTGCACTGGCTGCGGTATTGGCTTTTATTCCACTTACAGTGGATAGCTTTTGGGGGCCTCTTGCATACGTTCTGATTGGTGGGGTCTCGCTTGGCACTGTCGCCACGTTGATATTTGTTCCAGCGCTTTACGCAATGCTATATCGAATACCTAGTCAGAGCCGCAGAGATACATGAGAGCAAATGCCATGGTAATGAATGTTTATCGATTCATAGGTCCTAATTATAACTTAAACCTGAATCAGTGACTTTGCAGGCCAGTATACTCCGCAAAGCGCCATCGGCGCTAACAGGAGCCATCACTTGGTCAAAAGCAGGTTGATAATGCCGGAACGTGCAGTCTGACGTCGATCAGCGGCCAAATTTGGGCGCGTTTTGATCAACTTCTGGTCGTCAGGCAATAGCGGGTTGCCCCGGGCTGGTTTTCCGGGTGGCTTTAAGGTAGCGGCTGTTGTCGGACTTGCTTAACCGGAGGCGGCAAGGCTTCCATAGAGGTCGCGGTAAACGGCAAAGCCCGGACAGTGCCGACCAAAGCGCAGAATCCACTGCCGGCCGCTGTGCACCAGGCGGCAGGCCATGGTCATCAGTTCCTGCATCACCGTTCTCAGGCGGCGGCGCTTGGCCGGATGGCGCACTGGCGCATCTGGGGCGGTCAGTCTCAGGCCCATCCAGCGCAGCACGTTGTAACCCATGGTGGCGAAGGCCATGACCAGGTTGTTGGTGTCGAACTTGCCGGAGGGCAGGCGCTCCAGGTCCAGGTCGGTCTTGAACTCGCTGTGAAATTGTTCACTGGTGGCATGGTCGCTGTACAGCGCCATGACTTGTTGGTCACTGACCTCGTCGACTGGTAAGGAAGTAATCCAGCCTTCGATGCTAACTTCTGGCTCCAGGTACAGCTGACCGGAGGCATCGCTGGTGCGAACGGTGACCTTGACGATGCGACGCAGGCCGGGTTCATCGGGAAGGTCTTCTGACAGAACCGCTTCCATCTTGCCGTCGCGGTCCAGCGACCAGACTTCCTTGGCCTGGGCCTTGTTTGCCCAAGCCAAGGGATCCTGCTTGCGAGGGTTCCACTTGATCAGGAAGTCGATCTGGTCCTGCTCGCGCAGGAAGTCGCGATTGTCACGGGCATCGTGTGCACTGTCCAGACGCAGCAGGATGGGCTTGTCCGTCAGTGACCGGGCCCGGGGCAAAACCCGTTTGAGGGTATCCAGAAAACCGTTATTGGCGTGCTGGCTGCCAGGGCGTAGCTCGCAACCCAGGCACCAGCCTTCCTGGCCCAGATACGCGGCAATGGGTGCATAGCCGTCGTAACCCTTGTAGGTGTAGCTGACACCCTCTTTATGGGTCTGGCTGTTGTCCATGGGAAAGACATCCATATCCAGGGCAACATGGCCCATCGCCAGTGGTGACACCGGCGCGTCGACGGACTGAAGAAATTCAACGCTGGCATCCTCCAGCAATGGCGTCAGGGCTTGGGCATCTTCATCAAATCGCTGGCGCAAACGGGCTGAAGATGGCGACTGCTTGATGCCCATCGCCGATTTGAAGAACGGATCTGTTCGTACCGGCTCGGCCGCCTCGAAATCGCTCTTGCCCAGCGTGATCAGGCCCAGG